>ERZ772819.3149-NODE-3149-length-11810-cov-4.187154_pt1 | contig 11810 bp, 10 predicted proteins | sample MGYA00580860_ERZ772819 | MGnify/ENA primary metagenome ERZ772819 (study PRJEB29015, sample SAMEA2737683) | human gut metagenome | biome: human gut; feature: human-associated habitat; material: faeces | place: China | collected 2012 ...
ATCGGGCAGGATACGTTTAAGAAGTCTTGAATCGGTTTTTTCGCCTCTGAGGATTTTTTCATAGAAATTCCTTGCGGCAAAATACTTATCCTGCGGAAAATCACTTCTGCGTATGTCCTTTACTCTTACGCTGACGCTTTTTTTATCATTATATTCGTTTATTTCGATATGGCTCAGCACATCGACCTTATCTCCGGGATAATATCCGAACTTATCAAACGATGTTCCGAAGCAAAGAAATTTGAACTGCGAGCCTTTGTACTCTGCGGTAAACGATGTATATTTACCGTCTTTGAGCGGTCTTGATGATATGATTGTGCAGTTTCTCATCAAAAACAGCGGAGCGTTGTTTTCTTCACCGTAAGGCTGTAAATGACGAAGATTCTCGATTGAAGATATTTCAAGGTCGGACAGCTCCGGCTCAATATCAGCCTCCGTTGTCATAACCGGCATTGAAGGGAATTTTTCGTCCGCATAGCTTCTCAGCTGTGCTATAAAATCATCTACCTTATCTTTCGGAAGTGAAAAGCCCGCCGCCTTCGTATGACCTCCGAAACGTGTAAGATGCTCACTGCACGCATCGAGTGCGGTATAAAGTGAAAAGCCTTCGATGCTTCTCGCTGAGCCTCTTGCCTCATCGCCCTCTATTCCTATGACGATACAGGGCTTTTCGTAAAGCTCAAGAAGTCTTGCGCTTACTATACCTATAATTCCGTGATTCCAGCCCTCGCCGCAAACAATAAGCACACGGGAGTTGAACGCTTTAGGGTCAGCAATAAGCTGAGCCTTTGCCATTTCGAGAATCTCGCTTTCTATCTGTTTCCTCTTAGCGTTCAGCTCATTCAGCTCCTGCGCTTTTATCTCGGCTATCTGTCCGGTCTGAGCCATAAGAAGCTCTGCCGCCGCTTTCGGACTGTCATAACGTCCTGCGGCATTTATACGGGGGCATAAGCCGAACGCTATGCCTGTAGAAGTAATACTTTCAGCGTCAAGTCCTGCCGCATTGATAAGTGCCTGAAGTCCCTGATTTTCGCTGTACTGCATTTCAAGAAGTCCACGCTTTACTATTATGCGGTTTTCTCCTGTCAGTGCGACAACATCGCCTATAGTGCCGATAGCCGCAAGGTCGGCATACTGCTCAAGAACACCTTCAACATCACGTTCCAGTGCCATAATGAGCTTTAGCGCAACGCCGCAGCCGGCAAGCTCTTTATAGGGAGAACTGTCATCTTGTCTGTGCGGATTTACGATAGCCTCCGCTTTTGGCAGAATCTCGGGAAGCTGATGGTGGTCGGTAATGACCAGCTTCATTCCAAGCTCATATATAAGCTCTGCCTCGTTGACGGCTGAAACGCCGTTGTCAACCGTTATTATAAGACCCGTACCGTCCTCGTGCAGTTTGCGTATCGCATTTTCGTTCAGCCCGTAGCCTTCTTCACGGGTGGGTATGTACCAGTTTACGTCAGCACCTATTGCATCAAGATGGGTGAAAAGCATAACGGTAGATGTAACGCCGTCGCAATCGTAATCGCCGTACACGGTTATCTTTATTTCGTTATCGACCGCCGCTTCTATCGCCTGCACAGCTTTGTCCATATCCGCAATAAGCAATGGGTCAGAAAGCTCCGTACCGTTGAAATACTGCTGTGCCTGCTCGGCTGTGTATATTCCTCTGCCGACAAGAAGACTGCACAAAAGCATCGGCAGTCCCGTATCGGTCTTGAGTTTCATTGCAAGTGCATTGTCCGTATTTCTGACAAGCCATTTTTTCATAAGAAATTATATCCTCTTGATAAGTTCTTTCAGTTCTTCCGATGTAAAACGATATTTGTTATCGCAGAAATGACAGCACACTTCCGTGACCGGTTCTTCCTCTGCGAGCTTTGCAAGCTCGTCCTTGCCGAGTGTTATCAGCACCTGCTCGGTGCGTTCTCTTGAGCAATCGCAGTAATACTGCGCCTCCCAGCTGTCAAGTATCTCTCCGTCAAGGCCTTTAAGTCCTTTAAGTGCTATTTCTTCGGGAGAAAGTCTGTCCTCAAGCATTTTAGTAACAGACTGCATATCCTTTATATTTTCTTCGATAAAATCTATAGCGGCTTCATTCACAGGCGGTACAAGCTGTATCATATATCCGCCTGCTTTTTTTATCGTGAGGTCAGTATCCACAAGTACGCCCAGTGCGCAGACGGTAGGTATCTGCTCGCTTACCGCATAATACTGCGTTACATCTATAGCTATTTCTCCGCTCACTATAGGCACCTGTCCGACATAAGGCTCTTTCATACCGAGATCTCTTATTACCGAAAGATAACCGTCCGTGCCTACTATTCCTCCGACATCCAGTTTACCTTTGGAATTGAGCGGCAGATCGGCAAAAGGATTGTCCATACAGCATTTTACGTTACCTCTGTAATCGGCTACGGTCGTAATTGTACCGATTTTTCCGCCGCCGTTTATCCTCAGCTCAAGTCTGTCGGTTTCGTTTTTCATAAGCGCACCCATAATACAAGCCGCAGTTGCAAGTCTTCCTGCCGCCGCTGACGCTGTTGCGGATGTGCCGTGTATTCTGTGTATTTCGTTTACAATATCGGTAGTGTCAACAGCACTGCAAAGCGCACTGCCGTCTGCCGATAAAGCTCTTACTATCTTTCCCATTTATTTTGTTTCCTTTGCACAGCAGTAAAGCACCTTTTCACTGTCCTCACTGCCCTTTTCTGTTGTCATATAATTATATCTGTCAAGAATTCTGAAGCCTGCCTTATGCAGTAATTCTTCAATTTCTTCAAGCGGTAAAGCAATCTCTGAAAAATCCTCACAGGAACGCTCATAAGAGCCGTCCTCGTTTTCAGTGAAAATATCAAGTGCAATATCGACCCTGCTGTCTTCGCTGTCACTGTCAAGATAATTCTGCCACACGCAATAGACGCTTTCCATATCATACACAAATGTGTTATCCGCAAGCACCTCTCTGTGCTTTCTTACCGTATTAATATCAAATACGAAAAGTCCCTCAGGGTCGCAGAAAAGTGATACGGAGCTGAAGCAACGCAGTATATCCTCTTTGCTGTCAAGATGATTTATGCTGTCAAGCACGCATACGGTAACGTCAATAGTGCCGTACATATCAAGCTCGCACATATCCTGACAGAGATACTCTATGTTTTTGTGCGGTTTTTCCTTTGCCACACTGAGCATTTCGGTGCTTAGGTCCACTCCGATAACATCATATCCAAGAGCGGAAAACTGCATCGACATACTGCCCGTACCGCAGGCGAGGTCAAGAAGTATGCCCCTTTTGCCGCCATGAGAAGTAATTATTCTGTCGTAATACCCGGCAAGCTCCTTATAGTCGATATTGGAAGTCAGCGTGTCGTAAACGTTCGCAAAACAACCGTATGCCGACATATTATCACCCTTTCGGTCAATCGTTATCCTTCATTCTGTCGAAAACGATGGAGTAGCCGTCATTTCCACCCTGTAAAGACCTGTTTACACGGCTTATCGTGGCGGTGCTGGCTCCTGTTTCTTCGACTATATCGCTGTACACTCTGCCCTCTACAAGCAGCTTTGCAACGTGCAGACGCTGAGCCATTGATTCAAGCTCTCTTATAGTGCATAAATCCTCAAAAAAGTCGTAGCATTCTTCAATACTTCTAAGCTCCATTATCGCTTTGAAAAGCTCGTCTTTATCCTTTGAAACAAGTTTTGTGTTCATTGCGTTTCCCTTTCTCAAAAGCAAATAGGTAAAATACCTCTATAATAATACTACTATTTTATCACTCTAAAGTATAAAAGTCAACACTTATCCTTTTATTACAATTCTATTTCAAAAAGCCTTGCAGTGAAGCATTCGGGCAGTTTTACAGAAAGCGACCTTGAAAGCGGATTGAATTTATGCCAACCCTCGTCAAAGGACGGGTATATACAGCTTACCTTTGCATTCTCCGTTGCATATCTTATCGGTATATTACAGCACTCGTTGCTTCCTTGTCTGCGCCAAACCGCAAGATAGGCTTTATTTCCTGCTTTAAGACCCAGTGTTACCCATTCGTCACCGATATGAGATAATCCCAAGGGCCAGAACGGTACCGATCTCTTGATATCATCACGAATACTTTTATAACATTCAAGCGCTTCTTTTACAAGTGACATTCGCTCGGGGCTGAGATTTGCAAGATGTCCACTCTGATGGATACGCTGTGTCATAGCGTTTACCATATTGAACACGACCTCTTCCCTGTCGCCGTCTGTCAGCGGATATGACCATATAGCGCTCTGTTCGGGGCAAAGACCTGTCGGTGCGTTTGCCGCTATTGTAGCGTATCTTCTGTAATCGTCCTGATCGCTCGTCGACTGTATCGAATAACGGCTGAGCATAGCATAGTCTATTCTCATACCGCCGCTTGAACAGTTTTCTATGATAAGCTCCGGATAACGTGCAAACACGCCGTCAAGCCACGCAAGATATGCCTTTTCGTGTCGCATAAGTCCTTCACCGACACTGTCACAGTTAATCTCCGTACCTATACCCGGTTCTATGTTATAGTCCATTTTTATATAGCCTACACCGTAATCTTTTACAAGGCGGTCAATTACGCTGTCGGCATAAGCGCTGACTTCGGGATTTGAAAAGTCAAGCTGATAGCGTGAACGATCGTATACACGCTTGCCGTGCCGCATAAAGAACCATTCGTCAGACACTTTCTTTGCCATTTCGCAGTTTATGCCCATAACTTCTATCTCAAGCCATACGCCCGGTATCATACCGTATTTCCTGATTTCATCGGTCACCTTTTTAAGACCGTTCGGAAAACGACGACGGTTTTCCTGCCACTCGCCCACGCTGTCCCACCAGAAACCGTCCGCATACCAGCCGCAATCAATGCAGTAATACTCGCATCCTGCCTCTGCGGCGGCTTTTATAAGCGGCATTTCCTTTTCTTCGGTAGGGTCGCCCCAAAGGCAGTTCATATAGTCGTTGAAAATAACCGCCAGCTTTTCATTATCGGTATTCCTTCTGCGTATCGCACGGCGGTATCTTGTAAGCTCGCCCATACCCTCGTCAAAGTCACGGCATACGCCGACTGCAACAGGAACTGACGTAAAGCTCTCCCCGGGAGCAAGGTTCTTGAACCAGTGAGATTGCTGTTCGTTAGGTCCGCTGAGCGCAAGGTAAAAATGTCCTCTCTGGTCGCTTATCTCCCAGTGCCACGAGCCGTTATGCTCTATCTGCCAGAAAAGCCCGTTTCCTGTTTCAGTGTTCTGAATATAACCCATAGGTAGATATTCGTTTGTTGACCAGTTACCTACATTCGTTACATTTATCGCCTTGCCGCAGTGTTCCCAGCCGTCTTTCTGCGACTGCGGCATACCGAGCTGTTCAAAGGTGTAGTCCTGCCACAGCATTTCCTTCTGCCACGAATTATGCGGTATCTTTATAATAAACTTATCGTCACGGGGAAGAATGCCCTCTTTTTCAAAACCGAGATAGTTGAACGATGAAACATAAGTCAGCGTGTATGTTTCGGTCGCAGACGTATTCCTGACTTCCGTATAGGTTCGCACTATGCTTATGCCATCATAGAAACGGAACGTGCTGATTACTTCTATGCCTGTCGGCTCGTCATACTGCGTTACCTTTATAATCCTGCCGATATTGTCACGGGTATCGGAAAAATCCTTGTACTTGAGCCTGTAGCCCGGTGCCGTTACTATGTACTTCGTGCCGTGACGTTCACACGGACGGTCAAGTCCCGCTATTTCGACCTGTGCTATGTCAAAACAGCCGAGATGATCCTTTTCGTACATCTCGTCCCATATATCGTTTTCGTTGAACGGGAGCGCCGAAAAGTGCATCAGCTTTATCTGTCCGTTATCCTCAATATCAAATACAATGTTGATTTTATTCTCGTTTATGTTTATCCTTTTCATTCTTCCTCCTTGCGACTGTTGAACACTTCGTACACTCTCGGATACTTGTCCTTTACTCTTACCGGTTTGAAATCGCTGTTCACGAAGAAGTGACGTGTTCTGCCTGTTGTCTTGACATCGCCGTTTTCCTTGCCTTTTACCACATAATCAATTGTCATTTTAAAGCCGTTGAACTCTGTGATTTTAAGATCTATAAGCACCGTTTCGTCAAAACGCACGGCATTTTTATAAGTGCATTCCGCAGAAAGCACAGGTATCATAACTCCGTCCTTTTCCATTTCGGAATAGGGGTAGCCTGCTTTGTCAAGATAATGTATTCTTGTTTCTTCGAACCACCTTATATAATTCGAATGGTGTATTATGCCCATTCTGTCGGTTTCGTAATAATGAGCGGTACGCTCATACGGCTCTATAGGCGGTAGATCTTTATTCATAGCTTTGCTCCTTTTATATCGTTGAATAACAGCTTTGCGACAGAGCTGCCTGCAAGCCTTGCGCCGACTTCGGCTTCGTCAAACCACTGCGCCGCAATCAGCTCATCCGAAAGCGAGAAATCTCCCTCGGGAAGCTCAGCCAGAAACCCCGTCATCAGCATCTGCTTTTTCTGATAGGTATATGTTGCAACAAGGTGTACCTTGGCCGGCTTTAGTCCGAGTTCTTCTGTGACCTCACGCACTGCCGCCTGTTCGGCTGTTTCGTTTGTCATTATGTAGCCGGACACGCAGACGAATCTGTCCTCGCTTATACTGCCGTCACCGCTGTGCTGACGGATAAGGGCATATTTATTGCCTCGTCTTGCAAGAACTATCACGCAATTATAGAACATATCAAACCACAAACGTTTGCACTGTTCGCAATACGGCACAAGACCATCGTCGCCTGTCTTGCGGCTTACCAGTCTGCTTGCACAATCGGGGCAGAATGTAAATCTCATATCGTTCTCCGTTTTACAAAAAAGCCGCACGGCACAGCCTATGCGCCAAGCGGCTTTTATATATTCTGTTTTTATCAGGAATTTGCCTTGATATAGTTCCAGCTGTCACGGCACATCTGCTCAAGACCTCTCTTTGCTGTCCAGCCGAGCTTTTTCTTGGCAAACGAGGGATTTGAGTAGCAAGCGGCTGCGTCGCCCGGACGTCTGCCTGTTATAACATAGGGTACCTTGACCTTGTTAACCTTTTCGAAAGCGTTGATAATATCAAGCACAGAGTATCCCTTACCTGTACCGAGGTTGTATGCGGGACAGCCTGTATGCGCTCTTGCCGCCTTTATTGCGGCAACATGACCGAGTGCAAGGTCAACAACGTGAATGTAATCTCTTACACAAGTGCCGTCGGGAGTGGGATAATCATTGCCGAATACGCTGAGCGTTGCCATTTTTCCTGAGGCTGTGCGGAGGATAAGGGGCATAAGGTTATTCGGTATGCCGTTGGGGTCTTCACCAAGCTTACCGCTCTCGTGCGCACCGATAGGATTGAAGTAACGTAAAAGGATGATGCTCCACTGATCATCTGATGCGTACAGTTCTCTGCACATATTCTCAATCATCAGCTTTGTAGAACCGTAGGGATTGATAGCACTCAGCGGGAAATCCTCCGTTACCGGCACTTTATCGGGTATGCCGTAAACCGTTGCACTCGAGCTGAATACGAGCTTCTTACAGCCGTATTTCTGCATTGTTTCGATAAGTGCAAGAGTTGAGTTGATATTGTTTTCATAATACATTATAGGCTTTACACAGCTTTCGCCTACTGCCTTGTAGCCGGCAAAATGTATTACTTCTGTGATGAAGTTCTCTCTGAAAATTCTGTCGAGAGCTTCTCTGTCACAGCAGTCATTCTCATAGAATCTGAAATCTCTGCCTGTGATTTCCTTGATTGCCTCGATAGCCTTCGGCTTTGAGTTGTAGAAGTTGTCTATTACAATAATATCCTCGCCTGCGTTAAGAAGCTCAACGCAGGTGTGAGAGCCGATATATCCTGCTCCGCCTGTTACCAATACTGCCATAATAATGTTCCTTTCCACAGCATAGAAACGCTGTATCCAAAACGGTTTTCTGAAAAAATATAACCGTTGCACTAACTTATATTATATATCCGCAAGGGCGGATTGTCAATATTTTTTACTTTGATTGACAAAGAGGCAATTATGTGATAAAATCACATTAGTAAAAGTTTTTACATAAATTTGCTTTAATTATTAAGGAGGATTCAAAATGATCAATTTGCTTACATCTGCAAGCCAATTTCTGAGTGACACAGAAAATTTCAATTCAACCACAGACAAATTGCTGTCCAGCCTGTTTGACGGATTTATTTTTTATCTGGCAGTTGTGGTTTTTATAATAACTGTGCTTATTATAACTGCCAAATACAGAAAAAATCCCACGCTCGGCAAGAGAAAATCACTTACTGCAATAACCGTATTGCTTACTGTATTCGACTCGCTTCTTCTGCTGTTCAAGATTGACTTTTTCAGGCTTCTTTGCAACCCTTACGACTATTTCACAAGCTACAATTTCACTTCCTTCGTACCCGGAACAAGCGAATATGCGATATATGTGTCATACTATATCGTTATAATCGCAACGGTCATTGCGGGAATTATAATGTGCATTGTAGGATATACAACGCTTTCTGACAAAGAGCTTAAAAAGAAAGCCTTTGATAAAGCGGCCGCATTACAGCAGCAGTACAGAGCAGGCTTCGCAGTTCCGCCCCAGCAGATGCAGCAGCCCCAGTGCAACACATGGAGATGTAACATTTGCGGTACAATAAACAAGGATATAGGCGGAGATTTCTGTTCGCAGTGCGGCGCACCAAAATACAATGCGCCTTCCGGAAACGCTAACGGTCAGTAAGGAGGGACTTCAATGCTCCATATAGGTATTGCTATCGCTTTACTCGTTTTATGCAGTTCTTATAAGAGTTGTCCTATCGTTTCAAAACTTACCGGAATCAAGGTGCTGACTATTATTCTGACCGTTCTGGCATCAATTAAACTGATGTCGTTTCTGTTCGGCGTATTACCGATGTATTACGGTTCGGAGAGCGTAAACTATTACCCCATTCTGTCAGTGTTCGCTTCAAGTGTCTTTGCAATAACCGTGATATACTACTGCGGCGTTATCACTCTGAGTGTCATCGCCTGTATCAAGGGATACAAGTGTATGAGCAACAATGAGCTCACCTCTGCGGCTTACAGCGAACAGCAGAGAGTAAACGCCGCAAGAGCACAGCAGATATACCACACACAATCTGCCGCAAATGTTCAGCAGAGCTTTACAACCGAAAATACCGCATGGCAGTGTACAAGCTGTGGTAAGTACAACGAATCTGACAACAAATTCTGTATTTACTGCGGACATATAAGATAAATTCATCAAAGGAGATATGCAAATTGGTACTTATAGCACTTTCTATAATTGTGCTTGTTCTCTGTTCCAGATATAAGCAGGAGCCGATGACAAACAGCCGTACAGGCATAACTGTAACAACAATAATTACAGCGGTAATCACATTCTTCGAGTTGACAGGCGTTGTTGCTCTCGGTGTTATGAACGGTATTTTCGGAGGCGACGCTTTCAGACAGATGCTATATGACGCTATTGCAAGCGGAGAACTTGATTTTGAGGATTTTGCAACGGCAAATGAAGCAATGAATTTTGCTCTTTCCGTTGTTAATGCGGTATTTATAGTTTCAATAATAGTGTGCATTCTTGTAGCCGCATTCGGCATATTTGCTACCGTTATCGGCTTCAAAACAATGGCCGATAAAACGCTTACGGCAGCCGCAGCGGCAAATACGGCGGCACGCAATCAGGCATATAATATGCCCTGTTACAATAACTGCAATACTTCTTTTCAGAACGGCTACTATAACTACGGCAATCCTCAGCAGAATTATCAGACTTACGCACAGAGCAATACAGGAGCGGCAACTCAACCGACAAGCAACGTTTCTCAAAACAGCGAGGTGATGAGGCAAATGTTGTCAGCATCTCAACTATTTTGTTGTATGCGGAAACAAAAATTCCGCAGGACAGAAATTCTGTTCAAACTGCGGTGCGGCAAATCCTGACAGTAACCGTCAAGGTTGATTACAAACGCAAAATTCATAATCATATTATAAAAACCGGGTATTTTGCCCGGTTTTTTATTTTCCGCCAAACAAGCAGAAATATGTGCCACATTTTTACTTGTTTTTTGTTAACATTTTTGTAATATTCTATGTTGTTATCGTGCATAAAAGCAAGACGTTGCAAATTTGTTTTTTGTGCATGTGTACAAAATATCAGCAAAATGCAAAATTAGCATCAAATATGACGTCACATTTTCGGACTTTCTGCGTTATATATATAGGTCGTTTTTTAGCAGTGCTTATAAATACACAGGTTATCCGGCATAAATCAAAAGCAAATTCCCATCAAAACTACCCTCAATGCCACACCCTGTTATCAGCCAACATCCACATACACGGCCGCTGTAAAAGAGCCATACAGAGAATACCTACTCTGTATGGCTCATTTTTTATCTGTTTTCTGAAATAATTGCAAACAGCGTCAGATATGCAATCTTTTGATTATCTTATAAACGACTGAGTTTTCAAGCACGAGCGGTGATTTATGCGCAAAGAACACAATTCCGTTTGCGGGCGACTTGATTTCTTCCTTGACCGTGCCTTCAAACGGATCGAGTATCTCTGCCATTACATCTCCCTGCTCCACCTCGTCGCCGGGCTGTTTTATCCTGCGGTATATTCCGCCGCTTTTAGCGTGTACCGACATCAGATGTTCTTCCTCAAGCGTAGTTGCCATATAACCGCCATGGCTCTGATACTTTATGACGCCCATCCTCGACAGAAAACGCAATACAGCGCTTACCGCTATATTTGCCGATTCTTCGTCAATATGCTCTGTTTCGTTTGTATATACGGAAAATGCGCTCGTATCACAGTTCTGCCAGTTGAAGTTCAGCGTTGCCGTGTCAAACGGCTTGGGCTTTCTGAGAAGTATATACGGAAGACCGAATAAATTTGCAAGTCCTATGTTCTTATGCTCGGTATCCATCATTCTTACATGAGGTATAAAGTCACCGGAAATATAGAATGAGGTAAACTGAATGCCGTACTGATATTCCTTTATAAAATCAAATATGCCTGCGGCTATTCTCTGTGTGGTCTTTCCGTGTGCGTCACCGGGAAACATTCTGTTGAGATCGGTATTATCTACAGACCAGAAACGACGCTGAATATTCATTGAAAACGGATTCAGCGAAGGGATGACCATTATCTGCTTACCGTAAACCAGATCGCCCTTCTTTTCAATATTTGAAAGGGCTCTTATGATCTGTGAGCATACATATAATTGCTGAACCTCGTTGCCACGCATTGCACCTACTATACAACAGGTTTTTTCACCCTTACCGAATCTGTATCCGTTTATCTGAAAATCATCACGGTAAGGCGATTTCAATGTAACTATGTTTTCTTTATTCATTTCAGCACCCTCCGAGTATTCTTGCAAGCAACGAGCCTTCATATACAACGGGGTACTCACGCAACGTAAATACAATACCGCTGCAAGGTGCGAATATTTCCTGTTCGACAGCACCCGAAAGCGGATCGAGTATATCGCCTATATGATCTCCCTTGGATATTCCTGCCCAGTGCTTTATTGCGGGCATAAAAATACCGGATACTGTATTCGATCGATACGGTATCCGGTATTTTTTATAGTCCTTAGGCAATACCGCACAAAGATTGTGCGACAGATGCGTCATCAAATTTTTCGTCAGATGAAACAAAAAGCGGAGTGAATACTTGCTGTATTCACGAGCATTTTTGTGAAATATGAGAGTCTGTTTCGTATCTGACGTATG
>ERZ772819.3159-NODE-3159-length-11786-cov-3.660217_pt1 | contig 11786 bp, 6 predicted proteins | sample MGYA00580860_ERZ772819 | MGnify/ENA primary metagenome ERZ772819 (study PRJEB29015, sample SAMEA2737683) | human gut metagenome | biome: human gut; feature: human-associated habitat; material: faeces | place: China | collected 2012 ...
AAGCGTCAGAAAGAAAGAAAAGGAAGTAGACGGTCTACACGAAAAAGGAGTACAGGAACTGGAAAGAATTTCCGGTTTTACCTCCGAGGAAGCAAAAGAGTATCTGTTAAAATCTGTGGAAGACGAAGTAAAAATCGACACAGCAAAGCTCTACAAAGAGCTGGAGAGCAGAGCAAAAGAGGAAGCAGGCCGTAAGGCAAAAGAGTATGTGGTAACAGCTATTCAGAAATGTGCTGTCGATCACGTATCCGAGAGTACCATCTCCGTGGTACAGCTTCCGAGCGATGAAATGAAAGGCCGCATCATCGGCCGTGAAGGACGAAACATCCGTACACTCGAAACCATGACAGGCGTTGACCTGATCATCGACGATACACCGGAAGCAGTCGTTCTTTCCTCATTCGATCCGATTCGCCGTGAGGTGGCAAGAATTGCTCTGGAAAAACTGATCGTAGACGGAAGAATCCATCCGGCCCGCATCGAAGAGATGGTAGAAAAGGCCCGCAAAGAAGTAGAACAGAATATTCGCGAGGAAGGCGAGGCAGCCGCACTGGAAGTCGGTGTACACGGACTTCATCCGGAGCTGATCCGTCTCCTTGGAAGAATGAAATTCCGTTCCAGCTACGGACAGAATGCATTAAAGCATTCGATCGAGGTAGCACAGCTTTCCGGTCTCCTCGCAGGAGAGGTAGGATGCGATGTCCGCATGGCAAAACGTGCCGGACTGCTTCATGATATCGGTAAATCCATCGACCATGAGGTAGAAGGATCTCACATTCAGATCGGTGCAGATCTCTGCAAAAAGTACAAAGAATCTCAGATTGTGATCAACACAGTAGAATCACATCACGGGGATGTAGAGCCCCAGTCTCTGATTGCATGTATCGTTCAGGCAGCGGATGCAATTTCCGCAGCAAGACCGGGTGCAAGAAGAGAAACACTCGAAACATATACCAACAGATTAAAACAGTTGGAAGACATCACGAATTCGTTCAAGGGTGTCGAAAAATCTTTTGCTATTCAGGCTGGTAGGGAAGTCCGCATCATGGTTGTTCCTGAGCAGGTATCCGATTCTGAAATGGTACTGCTCGCAAGGGATATCTCGAAACAGATCGAAGCTGAACTGGAATACCCGGGACAGATCAAGGTCAATGTTATCCGCGAGAGCCGTGTAACGGATTACGCGAAATAAAAGACTTTCTACGAAACAATTTAATAACGAAATCAAAAAGAGGCTGTGGACATGAGCAATCATGTTCCACAGCCTTTTCAGTGTGTATAAGAACAGTAAGTTTCAAAAGAATTTATATGTGCCGTATCCGGTTCGAGCGCATTTTCTGAGGCGTAGAGCCATACAGCTTTTTGAAGGTCCGCATAAAAATTTTGTAATTCGACAGCCCGTTTTTCTCCATCAGTACCGTGATCGTTTCGTCGGAATTCTGTAAATCTTCGTACAGGTGCATCGTGCGCACATCGTTCAGATATTCGAGAAAGGTCTGTCCGGTATACTTTTTAAAGAGCCGGCAGAAATACTCCTTCGAGAGCGCCAGGGAATCCGCGGCTGTTTCGAGGCTTAACGGTTCCGGGTAATGCACTTTCACCCAGTTCATAACGTGTGTCACGCGCTGCAGATCGCGCTGTGAACCCGTGAGGGATGCCGAAGGGATCTGGTGGGAATACGACCGGCAGAGATGGTACAGAAATTCGTACAGTCGTGAGGTAAAGAGAAGCTGGTATGAATCGGAAGGATTCTGCCGGATCTCGTTCATCTCCGAGAGCAGTGCGCGGAGCGGAGCCGGCTGTTCCGAGCAGGGAATGATCGTGTCGAAACGCATCGTATCAAAGTCCGGCAGATATTGGCGCATCTGGCTTGCGGAAATCTGCAGCAGAAGATATGTACAGGTGTTAGAGCGCGTCATATGGAGGTCGCCGGAGTTGATGATAATCAGATCGCCCTCGTTTAACCGATACTCCGTTGCCTGGACAATCGCGGAAAACTGTCCCCTGATCAGATAGAGAATTTCCACATATTCGTGCCAGTGCGCCGGAAAAACAAAAGCGGGCGCATCCTGCAGCTCAAAACGGACGTGCAGCAGATCGGTTTCGTGTATTGTTTCGTAAAAGCAGGATTCCATAAGTACCTCCAGGATGTGATAGAAATATACGTCAATTATAATCAAAAAAGATAAGAATATTGTACCAGAAATTGGGCGAAATATCAATATCAACCAGAGAAAGGACAAGAAAGGAACTAGAAGTTACACGAAAAAGGGAAGATAATGGAGACATTAGCACGAAACAAAGTTTGGGAGGAACAAAGACATGAAAGCAAAGGTAAGAACCTTTAACGGAACTACATCTCCGGAAGTAACCCAGCGTGAAACAGATCACCGCAAACTTGCCCGCGAGGCAGCAGCAGAGGGATTCGTTCTTCTGGAAAACAAAGATCATTTCCTGCCGCTGGCAAAGGGCAGCAAGGTAGGTCTTTACGGAGCAGGTGCGATCCGCACCATCAAAGGAGGCACCGGTTCCGGCGATGTCAATGAGCGTGACAGCGTTAATATTTTCCAGGGCATGAAAAATGCAGGCTACGACGTAACAAGCAGTGAATGGCTGGAGGATTACGATAAACTCTACGTACAGGCAAGACTGGACTGGAAAAATGAGATTTTCACAAAATTGAACGGAGACGACACAAAATTCTTTGATGCGTACTCTGCAACCCCGTTCTTTATGCCATCCGGAAACCCAATCGATGAAGAGAAAGCAGCAGCCGACGGTGCAGACACCGCATTCTTCGTTCTGGCACGTATCGCAGGAGAGAACAAAGACCGTTTTGATACGGAGGGTGACTACTTCATCTCCAAAGAAGAGAAAGCTATTCTGGCACAGGTTTCCAGATGCTATAAAAACGTTGTTCTTGTTATCAACACCGGCGGCCTGATGGATCTGGCATTCGTAGAAGAATTTGACAATATCCGCTCTATTTTACAGTACGTACAGGCAGGCCAGGAAGGCGGAAATGCATTTGCTGATGTTGTAAGCGGCGATGTAACCCCATCCGGAAAAATGACAGATACCTGGGCAAAAGATTACTATGATTATCCGGGTGCAGAGGTTTACAGCTACAAGAGCGGCGACCTCATGAAAGAAAAATACGAAGAGGGTATCTTCGTTGGATACCGTTACTTTGATACCTTTGAAGTACCAGTCCGTTACTCCTTCGGTTACGGTATGTCCTACACCGATTTCGAGATCAGAACCGATGACATCAAAGTAAGCGGCCGCGGTATGATGAATCCGAAAGTAAGCGTGACTGTTACCGTTACCAACACCGGCGATACTTATGCAGGAAAAGAAGTTGTACAGATCTATGCTTCCTGCCCGCAGGGCAGACTGGTGAAAGAGTTCCGCCGTCTGGCAGGCTTTGGAAAAACAAAACTGCTGGCTCCGAAGGAATCCCAGACCATGACCATCACCTTCCCGCTGTATCAGCTGACTTCCTATGAGGAGGAAAGCGCATCCTGGATTCTGGAGCCGGGCATGTATGGTATCTGGATTGGAAATGATCTGAATACATCTGTTCTCTCCGGCGCGCTGGAGCTGGACGAGAAAGCAGTCATGACAGCGTGTGAAAATATCTGCCCGCTGAAAGAGGAATTGAATGAGATTGTTCCTGATGCAGAAAAAGTTCAGGCAAGAGAGGCTGCATGGCAGAAGGAAGTAAAAGAAAAGAGAATGAGCGTGATCGAGCTTAAAGCATCTGAGATCCCAACTGAGAAAGTAGATTACCAGCCGGTACCGGAAGAGCTTCCTGGAAAAGCAGGAAAGATTGTGGAATCCCTTTCTGTGGATCAGCTGGCACTCCTTGCAACCGGTGATCCGGGAAGAGCACAGGGCAACGCGCTTGGCTCCGCAGGAATTTCTGTTCCGGGAGCAGCAGCGGAGACATCCCCGTGTGCTTCGGAGGAGCCGTGGAATGTAACCACGATTGCTCTGGTCGACGGACCTGCAGGTCTTCGTCTGAAGAGAGAATATCAGGTAGACAACGGAGAGATCGTAGCGAGCGATTTCCTGGCGGCACTGGAAGGCGGATTCTTCAGCAAACCGCAGGAAAAACGCGGAACAACCTATTATCAGTTCTGTACCGCAATTCCGGTTGGAACACTTCTGGCACAGAGCTGGGATGTAGAACTGATCAAGAGAGTCGGCGAGATGATCGGCCATGAGATGGAGCTGTTCAACGTAACACTGTGGCTGGCACCTGGCATGAACATTCACAGAAATCCGCTGTGCGGAAGAAACTTCGAGTACTATTCAGAGGATCCGCTTGTGGCAGGTCTGTGTGCAGCAGCCGATACCAGAGGAATCCAGTCCCATGCCGGAATCGGAACCAGTATCAAGCACTTTGCAGCCAACAACCAGGAAGACAACCGTATGTACGTCAATGAGCACATCAGCGAGCGCGCAATGCGTGAAATCTATCTGAAGGGCTTTGAAATCGCAGTCAAGACAGCACAGCCGATGACGATTATGTCTTCCTACAACCTGGTAAACGGTGTGCATACTGCCAACAGCCACGACCTTCTGACCGCAGCAGCAAGAGATGAGTGGGGCTTCGCAGGCTATGTCATGACCGACTGGGGAACCTCAGAGGACATGAGCGGATTGTTCGCTTACAAATATAACCTGAAATATGGACATTCCACTTCAAGAGAGTGTGTTCTTGCAGGAAACGATCTGCAGATGCCTGGCCAGCAAGGAAACCGTCAGGAAATTGTAGCATCTGTTGCAGACGGAACTCTGCCGCTTGGACAGCTTCAGACCTGTGCGTACCGTATTCTGAATGTTGTTCTGCAGTCCCTCGCCTATGATGACTGCAAACCATACGGTGATCAGTTCGATCTCGAAGAGGCAGTTACCGTTACAAAAGCATAAAAAATCAAAAAAACATAGAAGCAGCCCCGCAGACCTTTACCATAAGGCTTTGCGGGGCTGCTTTTTGTACGGTCAAAGGAGCAAGGCTGTGACTGCAAGAGATAAGCGATTTCCGCAATCTGCAAGCCCAGCTTGGTGGCATAAAATGTAAAAAGCTCACGAAAGAACTGTAAAACTGGAGAAAAATACAGAATAAAATCGGTAAAAAAATAAAAAATAGTGAAAAATGCACAAAAAGATTGTCCATAGAGCAAATAGTGTGTTATAATGAATGCATCTATTAAAACAGGGGGATAGATTATGGCAAAAGAAATGATAGCAATGCTTCTTGCCGGAGGTCAGGGATCTCGCCTTTATGCGCTGACCGAGAAGCTTGCAAAACCGGCAGTTCCATTTGGCGGAAAATATAGAATCATCGATTTCCCACTTTCTAACTGCGTAAATTCCGGAATTGATACCGTAGGTATTCTGACACAGTATCAGCCAATGGTGTTAAATGAGTACATAGGAAACGGCCAGCCGTGGGATCTGGACCGCCTCCATGGAGGTGTTCACGTGCTGCCTCCTTATCAGAAAGCCTCAGGTTCTGACTGGTATAAAGGAACTGCAAATGCCATCTACCAGAACATTCCATTCATCGAGAGCTACGATCCGGAGTACGTCATCATCCTTTCCGGAGACCAGATCTGCAAACAGTACTACAGCGATTTCCTCCGCTTCCATAAGGAAAAGGGCGCAGAATTCAGCGTTGCGGTTATGGAAGTGCCGTGGGAGGAGGCATCCCGTTTCGGACTTATGGTAGCAGATGAAAATGACAAAATCACCGAGTTCCAGGAAAAACCAAAACAGCCGAAATCCAATCTGGCATCCATGGGTATCTACATTTTTAACTGGGATATCCTGAAAAAATATCTGATTGAGGACGAGGCAGACCCGAATTCTTCGAATGATTTCGGAAACAACATCATCCCGAATCTTTTAAAAGACGGACGCAATATGTACGCTTATCACTTCAGCGGATACTGGAAAGATGTAGGAACCATCTCCTCCTTGTGGGAGGCAAACATGGAAATCCTCGATCCGGAACACAGCGGAATCAACCTGTTTGACAATGACTGGAAGATTTACAGCCGAAACAGCGGAAAAACAGGCCATAAGATCACCGAAACCGCCGTTGTGGAAAACTGTATGATCACCGATGGCTGCCGTATTGCAGGTCATGTCAAACGTTCGATTTTGTTCTCCGGTGTAAAGGTTGCAGAGGGCGCAGAAGTAGAAGATGCCGTTATCATGGGAGGAACCGTGATCGAATCCGGAGCAGTCGTGAAACACTGTATCGTTGCGGAAAACGTTGTGATTGGCCAGAATGCCGTGGTAGGAGAAATGCCGCATGACGGTGAAAAAGGTGTTGCCACCATCGGATCCGGAATCCATATCGGTGAGCGTGCCAAAGTAGGACCAAATGCAATGGTAAATGCAAATGTAAAGGATGGTGAAGAAGAATGGTAAACGCAAATGCAGATGCACTGGGCATCATTTTCCCAAACAGCTATGATGAGCAGGTACCGGATCTGGTAAACGAGCGTCTGATGGCCTCCATTCCTTTTGCCAGCCGTTACCGCATGGTGGACTTTATTTTATCCAGCATGGTAAACTGCGGAATCGGAAATGTATCCATTATCGTCCGCAAAAATTACCATTCGCTGATGGATCATCTCGGCTCCGGACGTGAGTGGGATCTCGCCAGAAAAAAAGGCGGCTTAAACATTGTTCCGCCTTATTCCGAGAAGAAAATTCAGGTGTATTCCGGAAGAGTGGAAGCACTGGCAAATGTTCTCGATTTCCTGAAATGGCAGAAAGAAAAATACGTTGTTATGGCAGATACCAACATTGCCTGCAATTTTGATTTCAAAGATATGCTGAATCAGCATATCGAAAGCGGCGCAGATGTTACTGCAGCTTATACCAAGCAGCCGATTCCGGAAGGCGTCAGAAGCTCTTACGAGAAAACCAATTATCTGCACTACACCTTCTCCATGGCAGGACAGAAGATCAGCAAGATTTTTGTAAACTCAGAGGAACACGGAGTACAAAATGTATCGATGAATATCTACGTGATGGAGCGTAAGCTTCTGATCGACGAAATCAAAAAAGGCTTTGTCCTTGGAAATAAATTCTTTGAGCGTGATGTCCTGGCACCCCAAACTGAGAAGCTGAACATTCAGGGATATGAGTTTACCGGCTATCAGGCAAGAATTGATGATATGAAGAGCTATTTCGATGAGAACATGAAGCTTTTAAAAGATGAAAATCTGGATAGCCTCTTCTTGGGAAACCCGATCTATACTAAAGTCCGCGATGACAATCCGACCCGTTATATCAACGGATCAAAAGCGAAAAACGTGATGGTAGCAGACGGCTGTGTGATCGAAGGCGAAATCGAAAACAGCATTTTGTTCCGTGGTGTCAAGGTAGCCAAGGGAGCAAAAGTAAAGAACTGCATTCTGATGCAGGATACTGTGATTGAAGCAGGCGCTGAGATTGAGTACGTTGTTTCTGATAAATACGTTACGGTATCTGAGGGAAAACAGCTCAAAGGAACCGATTCCTTCCCGGTATTTATTGCGAAGGATCAGGTGGTATAAAGAAAAGAATAGAATGAAATAGAAATACCGACTGCCAATGTAGAATATATCAATATTGATGGGCAGTCGGTATTTTTTGGAAAAATTCAGAGAAAAATAGTAGATTGAGTAATGCATCTGTGATATGGTAATAAAACAAAACAGTGATAGCCTAAGGAAGGGAAGATTCTTACCATAAAAATTCCCGGTTGTACAGCTTATGGTTACAGTACAGTCTGTTTTTAGGCTTTCAGCGTTGGCAGCTGATACTGTTTTTTCAGCTCTTTATATTCTGTCTCAAATTCTTCTTCTTTCTTTAATGCATGCAGATACTCATGTGTATCGAAGGATCCGCTGTGGATCTGGCTGACGCAGACGGCAATGTTGGAGCAGTGGTCGGAAATCCGTTCGAAGTCGGTCATCACATCGGAAAGGATAAAACCAAGCTCGATCGTGCATTTTCCACTCTGGAGCCGTTCGATGTGGTGGTTCTTCAGGCTGGAATTCAGGCTGTCAATCACCTGCTCGAGTGGTTCCACTTCATTTGCTTTTTTTACATCCTCATTGTTGAAAACGGAGAAGGTCAGGCTGACAATATCTTTGACTGCTTTTCCATAAACAGCAAGCTCTGCGGCTCCGTCAGAAGAGAACTGCAGGTTCTTGTCATGCATCTCTCTTGCAGCTTTCATGATGTTGACGGTGTGATCGGAAATTCGTTCGAAATCGCCGATGCAGTGCAGGATCATGGAAAGTGTCTGGCTGTCCTTTGGGGAAAGCTTTTCACTGGAAAGCTTCACCAGATATGTGCCGAGGGCATCTTCAAAATGATCCACCTTTTTCTCAAGAATATCTACATTTTCCGCATCCGCCTCGTTGTAGGAGGCCATCAGGTCAACAGAAGTAACAAGACCGGTTTCGGTCAGCTCTGCCATTTTTGCGGCTGCAACTTTACACTGCTGCAGAGCAAAAGCCGGGCTGTCGAGAAAACGGGTATCGAGCATCTGAACAGCTTCGTCTGCTTTTTCTTCCGGTCCGTCCGGAATGGTCAGTTTCGCAAGTTTGACCAGTCCGTCTGCAAACGGGAACAGGATCAGTGTTGCGAAAATATTGAAGCCGGAGTGAACGATTGCGATGCCGGCTGCATTTGCCGAGGTTTCCAGGAATGGAAAATGTACAAAGGCATTGATTCCATAGAAGAGAACCAGGAAAAGAACAGTACCGATGATGTTAAAATAAAGGTGAACCATTGCGGTACGGCGTGCATTGCGGCTTGTACCGATGGAGGAGAGCAATGCGGTGATACATGTACCGATATTCTGTCCCATGATGATCGGGATCGCTACGGCGTAGCTGACGGAACCGGTTGCGCAGAGTGCCTGAAGAATACCGACAGAAGCAGAGGAACTCTGGATCACGGCGGTCAGAATGGTTCCGGCAAGAACACCGAGCACCGGAATTGAGAATTTTACGAGAAGTCCCGTGAATTCCGGTACATCTGCGAGCGGTGATACAGCGCTGCTCATGGTGTGCATACCAAACATCAGAATGGAAAAACCGGTTAACAGGGTACCGACATTTTTCTTTTTATCGCTCTTTGCCAGCATCAGCATAAAAACGCCGATGATTGCAAGAATGGGGGAAAAGGACGACGGGTTCAGCATTTTAATGAATACATTGTCGCCCTGAATGCCGGTAAGACTTAAGATCCAGGAAGTGATGGTGGTACCGATATTGGCGCCCATGATGATGCCGACTGCCTGGTTCAGCTTCATGATGCCGGAGTTTACGAATCCGACAACCATAACAGTAGTTGCAGAAGAGGACTGGATAACTGCGGTAACACCGGCACCTAAAAGAACTTCCAGAATCTTTTCCAGTTTACCGCCGGAAAGTTTGGTCAGGCCATCGCCCATGGCACTCATGCCGTATAAGAACATGGCAAGGCCACCGACAAAGGATAACACTCCAAAAATGTCCATAATTTCTCCCTTTACGTAATTTTCTTTTTCTTTTCGTGGTTTTAACAATAGATACACGTTTTGCAGGTCTTACTCGAGAAAAAACCTACATTTAGAAGATAACACATCTAAAAACAGTTTTGTGTTAAATGTATGTAAAGTTTGTAAAACGGTCAAAACAACTCAAAATCCGGTGCGGCACTGTTTTGTGCCGGTACCGGATCGTTTCTCGATTCCTTTGCATCCGAAAGAAGCTGCCACTCGCAGGATCTGCAGATGCGGGTAGTTTGGCTGAATATGATTTTCATAAGAAATCTTTTAACTTTTCCATGTTGTATTCTTCAAATTTTCGCAGCTTATCCATCAGATCCCGGATTTTGGGATCCGCGTCCTCATACTGGCGGTACTTCTGGATTGCCTCGACGATGCCCATGCTGCTTCCGGTAATCAGCATGCTGGCAATGTGTGAGACGGACGGATCCGTTATAGTCTGCAGGTTTATCATAAAATACGTGCGTGCTTTTTCCATTATGCCAAGGCCTTTTTCATCGTAGCCGTGTTCATTCAGCAGCTCCTTTGCCGCCTGATGAAATTCCTCATAGCCCTGAAACTGGGTTTTCAGATGTTCTTTTAAGTCTTTGTCCTCAACGACTCCAATGAGCTGCCGGATCGTGTCGACACCCATCTGGGAGTTCTGGTAAATAAAGTTTAAAAGCTCTGCATCTCCACTCATCGTGCATCTTCCTTTCTTACTTTCTTTGGTGGTTTCATGAAAAAGTATTGCCGGAAATCGGGGTAAATATACCTGATTTTAATTGTAATTTTACCTGAAATCCATATTTCGGCAGCGACAGGAAAGACGGCTGGCATCTGCTGACCACAAAAGATATGGTGCATTACGGGCCGGAGACGGCGATTGGGATTCTGGGAGGAACGGGATCTGTCATCTGGGCAGATGGTCTCTTTTGAGAGAGTTATTCATTTGGTAACTTTTGCTTGCAGTTTTGCCGGAGTGTGGTAAAGTAGTAGAGGAGTTATATGAATTTCAGCGGGAGACAGAAAATCGGATCTGTCGTTCCGCGTTCAGAAAGAGGATAGAACATTATGCTGAAAAAAATTGGAAGAAATGATCCCTGCTGGTGCGGCAGCGGGAAGAAGTACAAAGACTGCCATCTGGCGCTGGATGAGAAAATCAATTCTTATAAATTAAAGGGATGGAAAATTCCGCCGAAGAAAATTATCAAAAGACCGGATCAGATCGATGGAATTCGTGAAAGCGGTCTTGTCAATATTGCAGTTCTGGATTATGTGGCCGAAAACATTCATGCAGGCATGAGTACGGAAGACATCGACCGTCTGGTCGCAGAAAAGACAAAAGAACTCGGCGGAATTGCAGCACCGCTGAATTATGAAGGATTTCCGAAGAGCGTGTGTACCTCCATCAACGATGCAGTATGCCATGGAATTCCGAATGAGGAGGAAATTCTGCAGGACGGAGACATCATCAACGTCGATGTTTCTACTATTTATAAGGGATATTTTTCCGACTCTTCCCGTATGTTCTGCATCGGTGAGGTAGACGATGTTTCAAAGAAGCTGGTGGAAGATACGTTAAAAGCCGTACAGCTCGGACTCTCCGAAGTACGTCCGTTTAACCGGCTTGGCAATGTCGGCGCGGTAATCAATGAATTTGCCCAGAGCCAGGGCTATAAAGTTGTCCGTGACATCGGTGGCCATGGCGTCGGTCTGGAGTTTCACGAGGATCCGTTCGTCAGCTATGTCACAAGACGAGATACCGGAATGCTGCTCGTACCGGGCATGGTATTCACCATTGAGCCTATGATCAATCTCGGAACCGATGAAATCTTCATCGACTCCGACAACGACTGGACTGTCTACACCGAAGACGGCGCACCGTCAGCCCAGTGGGAGGTTACGGTTGCGGTAACAGAAGATGGATATGAAATTCTGGCATATTAATTGACGCATAGAAATACAAAAGCTGTGTCTGTGGAAGAAACTATTTTCCGGAGACACGGCTTTTTTCTAAAGAGAAAAGGGAGAAATATTATGCTGGATTTGGAACAGGAGATGAGCCGGTGCCGGGTCTGTCCGCGGAAGTGCGGAGCGGACCGGGAGCATGGAAAGACGGGATATTGTAAGGCGCCCTCCGGGGTTGCGGCGGCGCGGGCTGCACTGCATTTCTGGGAGCACGGGCATCACCTTTAGCGAGGACACCGTGCGTCGCCTGGTCGAGATGCCCACG
>ERZ772819.3161-NODE-3161-length-11781-cov-7.610268_pt1 | contig 11781 bp, 7 predicted proteins | sample MGYA00580860_ERZ772819 | MGnify/ENA primary metagenome ERZ772819 (study PRJEB29015, sample SAMEA2737683) | human gut metagenome | biome: human gut; feature: human-associated habitat; material: faeces | place: China | collected 2012 ...
GCAAGCATTTTACACCTGTTTTATGAAATTTTGCTTGGCTCTGAACAGTTACAAAATATTTAGAATTATGGAAAAAGAGAGGAAGAGAGTCAAATGAGAACAGCACTTACAATTGCAGGAAGCGATTCAAGCGGAGGAGCAGGTATCCAGGCAGATATCAAAACAATGATCAGTAACGGAGTCTATGCTATGAGCGCAATTACGGCTCTTACTGCACAGAATACAACCGGAGTTACCGGAATTATGGAGGTAACGCCGGAATTCCTAGGAGAACAGCTGGATAATATTTTCACGGATATTTACCCGGATGCAGTGAAGATTGGAATGGTATCTTCAAGTGGTCTGATTACAAAGATCGCAGACAAATTAAAAGAATATGATGCGAAAAATATTGTAGTTGATCCGGTTATGGTAGCAACAAGTGGAGCAAGACTGATCAGCGAGGAAGCGATTGATGCGCTGAAGAGCTGCCTGCTTCCGATGGCAACCGTTCTGACTCCGAATATCCCGGAAGCAGAAGTGCTTGCAGGTATGAAAATCCAGTCGCAGGCGGATATGATAAGAGCAGCAGAAGAGATCGGCACCAAATATCACTGTGCAGTTCTTTGTAAGGGCGGGCATCAACTGAACGATGCCAATGATCTGCTGTGGAGAGATGGTGGATATAAGTGGTTCTACGGAGAGCGAATCGACAATCCGAACACGCACGGAACAGGATGTACTTTATCCAGTGCGATCGCATCAAATCTTGCAAAAGAATATGATTTGGATGAGTCAGTAGAACGTGCGAAGAAATATATTTCCGGAGCACTTGCAGCAATGCTGGATCTCGGTAAGGGCAGTGGTCCGATGAATCACGGATTTGCAATTAAAAATGAATATACAGAAAGCAAAGTGGAGGAATAGAAGTATGAATGAAAAGAGAACCTCTATCTTTGAAAATGGACTGATCTGGTTTGGGGCAGGCGTGTCCCTTGCAGAGATCCTGACCGGTACTTACTTTGCGCCGCTTGGATTCGGAAAAGGAGTTCTGGCGATTATTATTGGTCATATCATAGGATGCATGATGCTTTTCCTTGCCGGAGTAATTGGTGGAAAGACCAGACGAAGTGCAATGGAAACAGTAAAAATGAGTTTTGGCGAGAAGGGAGGAATCTTCTTCTCCTTCCTGAATGTGCTGCAGCTGGTTGGCTGGACAGCGATTATGATTTATGATGGAGCACTTGCAGCAAATGGTGTTCTTCATACCGGCAGATGGGTATGGTGTCTGGTGATCGGTGTACTGATCATCTTATGGATTGTGATCGGAATCACAAATCTTGGCAAGATCAATACGGTTGCAATGGCTGCTTTATTTATCCTGACACTGGTACTCAGCGGAGTGATCTTTGGTGACGGATCGGTAGCAGGCGCAGGTGGGGATGCCATGACGTTTGGTGCAGCAGTAGAGCTTTCTGTTGCCATGCCACTTTCCTGGTTGCCACTGATCAGTGACTATACAAGAGAAGCAAAAGAACCGGTAAAAGCAACCGCAGTCAGCACCGTTGTTTATGGAGTTGTCAGTTGTTGGATGTACGTGATCGGTATGAACGCTGCAATTTACACAGGAGAGTCTGATATTGCAAGTATCATGGTAAAAGCTGGACTTGGAATAGCAGGACTTCTGATCATTGTATTTTCTACCGTTACGACAACCTTCCTGGATGCTTACTCAGCAGGAATTTCGTCAGAGTCAGTATTTTCAAAAATCAATGGGAAATATGCAGCAATTGTTGTAACTGTGATCGGAATGATCGGAGCAATCATTTATCCGATGGACAACATTACCGATTTCCTGTACCTGATCGGTTCTGTATTCGCGCCGATGATCGCAATCCAGATTGCGGATTTCTTCATTCTGAAGAGAAAGGACAGCCTGGAAGTATCTCTGGATGTCATGAATGGTGTAATCTGGGTGATCGGTTTTATACTTTACCGTATTCTGATGAATGTGGATATTCCGCTTGGAAATACACTCCCGGATATGGTCATTACCATCGTGATCTGTATTCTTGCAAGAAAATGTATAAAGACAGAAAAATAGCTTTGAAAGAAAATGGAAATGCCGTGTTGACATTTCCATTTTCTTTTGACAGAACATGTAGCGATCTACAGAAGAGAGGCGGAAAAATGAATGCTGACGCCTGGAAACGTGGTAAAAGTTTATAAGAAAGAAGTTTTGAATAATTTAGTTGGCGGATGGAATAAAGTGGGATTTTTATCCTGCGAAATATATATGGAAAAAGAGTTGGGTAGAATGAAAAAAGAGCTTACGACATATGATCGGGGGAAATGTCGTAAACTCTTTTTTCTGTAATTTCATTAAAGGAGAAATGAAAATAAAAAGTATCAAAATACTGAAAACGTCTTATTTGGTTTTGATTCCTAATCAAGTGGGGCAATTGTGACTGACTAAGATGCTGCCCCACCGAGGAATTCTTATCTAGTTGTTATCTTCAAGCTGATATTATAATACCAAGAGGCTTGGAATTTGTATATTCGCAAAAAAAACAAAAGAAAAAAGCTTTGAAAAATAAAATTGTGCAAAATAACAGGGGTAAAATCAATTTATACAAAAGGTTATTTGGGATTTGGAAATTGATAATAAAACTTGCATAAATGCAAAAAAAATGAGTGCAAATGATTTTTGTATAAGAACAAATGTGTTTTCAAGAAGGAATTATGAATGCTTATTATAAATGTCAATATAAAAAATTTTTCGAACATGAGGAGACCGATATGAAAATCCTGAAATAGAAAAAGAGCTTACGACATATGATCGGGGGAAATGTCGTAAACTCTTTTTCCAATAATTTCATTAAAGGAGAAATGAAAATAAAAAGTATCAAAATACTGAAAACGTCTTATTTTGTTCGGTTAAGTGTTATCCTTAACTTATTTTTATAATAGCATTTGCAGGGAGTTTTGTATATTCGCAAAAAAAACTAAAAGAACTGCAAAGTTAAAATAAAATTGTGCAAAATAACGAGGTGCAAAACAAGATTGACAAAAGAATGTAAAAAAAGGAAATTTTAACGGTAAAAATATATAATGTCTAATAATTAACAAGAAGTTACAGAAAGTTACAAGGAAAACTGTAATTTTTGAAAGTATATTCCGGAAGCAGGGTGGGAAAATAGAGGAGGATACTGTTTGCGAATGCCGGAAAGATTCAGATAATGGAAAAAGAGCTTGCGACATATGATCGGGGGAAATGTCGTAAGCTCTTTTTCTGTAATTTCATTAAAGGAGAAATGAAAATAAAAAGTATCAAAATACTGAAAACGTCTTATTTGGTTTCGTTAAGTGCTATCCTTAACTTGATATTATAATACCATGTGTATGCTCTTCTGTAAATTCGCAGAAAAGACAAATGTTACAAAAATGATACTGTAAAATTGTGCAATATAGCCAAAAACGGTGCGAAAAATGGAAAATGTGAAAGTTTTATAATCTTACGACTTCATATTTGATTTGCTTTTCCAATATGTTAAAATTAAAAAAAAGCAGAAAATTTTACAGATAAGGGGGAAAGATGATGAAAGAATTTGTTGAAATGCGGGATGTCCGTAAGATTTACCGTATGGGTGAAGTTGAGATTGCCGCAGCAGATGGAATTGATTTTCAGATAAAAAAAGGTGAATTTGCAGTTGTGGTAGGTCCAAGTGGTGCGGGAAAAACGACAGTGCTTAACATTCTGGGGGGAATGGATACGGCAACAAGTGGAGAGGTCTGGATCGATGGAAAGAATATTGTAAAGTATTCGCCTAGGCAGCTTACTTCCTATAGAAGGGATGATATTGGATTTGTATTCCAGTTTTACAACTTGATTCCGAACCTGACGGCGCTTGAAAATGTAGAGTTGGCACTGCAGATCTGTAAGGATCCGTTGGATGCGGAGATGGTTCTTAGGGAAGTGGGACTGGCAGATCGTATGAAGAATTTCCCGGCACAGCTTTCCGGTGGGGAGCAGCAGAGGGTATCGATTGCGCGTGCACTGGCAAAGAACCCGAAGCTTCTTTTGTGTGATGAGCCGACAGGGGCGTTGGATTACAATACCGGTAAGGCAATATTAAAGCTTTTACAGGATATGTGTCGTGAACGAGGGATGACAGTGATCCTGATCACACACAACTTAGCGATCACGCCGATGGCAGATCGTGTAATTAAGATGAAGAATGGAAAAGTCGGAAGCATGAAGCTGAATGAGAGACCGGTTCCGGTAGAGACGATTGAATGGTAGGTGGACGTAAAGACCGATGAAGAAAAATGTTTTACGCAAAGATTTTATAATAGAAATAAAAAAGACGATGGGACGGTTTGTATCAATCTTTTTTATCGTAGCATTGGGTGTCGCATTTTATTCGGGAATCCGTGCATCAGAGCCAAGTATGCGGTTTACTGCAGATCAGTATTTCGATGATTCAAAGCTGATGGATCTGAAGGTAATGGGAACCATGGGACTTACCAAAGCGGATATCAAAGCAATTGGAAAGGTATCGGGAATTGAAGCTGTAGAAGGCGGATACAGCAAAGACGTGCTTTGCCCGGTTGGAGACAATGAAAAGGTTGTCCATATGCTGAGTATGCAGAAGAATTTTAATCAGGTTTCGGTTGTGGAAGGCAGGCTGCCGGAAAAAGCCGGAGAATGTCTGGTGGATGAAGATTTTCTGAGCTATACAGACCTGAAGGTTGGCGACACGGTAACTTTCCATTCCGGCGATGGAGAGGCATTGACGGATTCACTGGTTACAGATACATACAAGATTGTCGGAATCGGGAACAGTCCGCTGTATATTTCATTTGGAAGAGGAAGCAGTACGATCGGAACCGGAGAGATCAGTGGATTTGTTGTAGTGGATAAATCCTCTTTTGACATGGATGTTTATACGGAAGCTTATGTGAAAGTGAGCGATGCAGAAGAGAAAATTGCATTTACTGATGAATACAATAATCTGTCGGATGCAGCAAAGGAAGCCGTGAGTGCAATCGAAGAGGAACGCTGTGCAGTCCGCAAACAGGAGATCGTAGATGAGGCAAATGAAAAGCTTGCTGATTCAGAGAAGACAGTGAATGAAAAATCGCAGGAACTGGAGGATGCGAAAAAAGAGCTGGAGAGTGGGAAAAGCAAGGCAGCCGAAGAACTGGAAAAAGCAAAGCAGCAGCTTACGGATGGAGAAGCAAAGCTTGCGGATGCAAAGCAGCAGATCGCAGACGGCGAGACACAGCTTGCCGATGCAAAAGCGCAGCTGAATGATAAGCAGGCACAGCTTGATTCAGCAGAGGCACAGTATGAATCCGGAAAAGCACAGTTGAATCAGAAAGAACAGGAGCTTGCAGATGCGGAACAGGTTTATCTGAGCAATTACTCGAAATATATGCCGATCATTACGGCGGGGAAGGAACAGATTCCAGCAGGAAAGTCACAGATCGCGGATGGGAAGAAACGGTTGGACGAGGGACTTGCACCGCTTAATCGGCTGAAAGACGAACTGGCTGGGATTGAAGATGAAATCAGCCAGTGTGATTCAGAAATTGCAAGATTGAATACGCAGCTGAAAGGAATGGACAGCGATGTATATTGGAAATATGTAAAAATTCCTAAAGAGAATAGAAATGAAGAAGAACAAGCTTATGTGGAAAAGTGGGAGAATTTAAATACACAGCTTGGCGGTATGCAGGAACAGAAGAAGCAGCTTGAAAAGACAAAGCAGGAGATGCTGAACAAGGCAGGTTTTGCCACAGAAGCAGACCTGGAGGCACAGATTACTAGCCTGACTAAGCAAAAAGAAGATCTGGATGCAAAAGAGACGGCACTTCTTCAGCAGGAGCAGACACTTGCCGCACAGGAAGAAGAGCTGTTAAGTGCAGGCAGACAGATTACAGACGGCAAGAGTCAGATCGCAGCAGCCAGATCCCAGCTTGACAGCACAAAATCTCAGATTACGGACGGAAAAGCACAGATCTTGTCTGCATGGGCACTTCTGAATGAAAAAGAGGACACTTTAAATGCAAGTAAAGCACAACTTGCATCCGGTGAACAGGAGCTTGCGGATGGTCGGAGTAAATATGAGCAGGCAGCAAAAGAAGCGGAAGAACAGATCACGGACGGACAGGCAAAGATTACAGATGGAGAGAAGCAGCTGACGGATGCAAAGCAGCAGATTGCAGACGCAAAGGCTGAGATCAAAAAAATCGAAAATCCGAAGTGGTATGTGCAGACGAGAGAGGATGCACTGACGGAATATCAAGGATACGGAGATAATGCAGACCGCATGCGTTCTATTGGAAAAGTGTTCCCGGTACTCTTTTTCCTGGTGGCAGCATTGATCAGTCTGACAACGATGACACGAATGGTAGAGGAACAGCGTGTACAGATCGGAACGATGAAGGCTCTCGGTTATGGAAAAGCTGCAATTGCAGGGAAATACATTGGTTATGCTCTGATTGCAACGCTTGGCGGAAGTATTTTCGGAGTACTGGCCGGGGAAAAGATCCTGCCGTTTATCATTATTTATGCTTATATGATCCTGTATAAGCATCTGCCGGCGATCCTGGTACCGTACCATATGAGCTATGCACTCCAGGCTTCGGTAATCGCAGTGGCATGTACACTGATCGCAACGATCGCATCCTGCTATAAAGAGTTGGCAGCAGAACCGGCAGAGCTGATGCGTCCGGCAGCACCGAAGCAGGGGAAGCGGATTCTTCTGGAGCGGATCGGAATTATCTGGAAGCATCTGAATTTTACATGGAAATCGACCGTGCGGAATCTGATCCGGTATAAGAAGCGATTCTTTATGACCATTTTCGGAATCGGAGGCTGTATGGCACTGATGGTAGTCGGATTCGGACTGAAGGACTGTATCTATGAGATCGTCAGCTTGCAGTATGAGAAGGTGCAGTTCTATGATGCGGCAACCTACATGAGTGACGACATATCCGAAGAGAACAGACAACAGCTCCATGATTATCTGGATCAGAATGCAGATATAAAAGAGACGATCGAAGCGCGGATGCAGAAGACCGATGTAAAATCTGCATCCGGTAAAAAGACACTTTATCTGATGGTGCCATCGGATAATGAAAAGATTGAGGACTTTTTAAGCTTCCACAGCAGGACCAATAAGGACGAGGTTTATTCACTGAAAAAAGACGAAGTGATTCTGACTGAGAAAATGGCATCCCTTCTGAATGTAAAGGTGGGAGATGAGCTTACGATCGAGGACGAGGACAGAGGAGACCAGACGGTGACGGTTGGCGCCATCTGCGAGAATTATATGAGCCATTACCTGTATCTGTCACCGGAAAAATACGAGGAATTATATGGTGTACCGGCAGAATATAACACGATCATCTACAGTGCAAAGGACGGAAAGGATGATCAGATCGAGAAGATCGGAACAAAGCTTCTGTCGATGGATGGAGTACTGAATGTAAGTTATACCAGCAGTATTGAAGGAAGGCTGGATGACATGCTGCGAAGCCTGAATCTGGTCATCGTGGTACTGATCGTATCTGCCGGAATGCTGGCATTTGTGGTACTGTACAATCTGAACAATATCAACATCACCGAGCGTCAGAGAGAGCTTGCAACCTTGAAGGTTCTGGGATTCTACGACGGAGAGGTTGCCTCTTATGTATACAGAGAGAATATCCTGCTGACGATCATTGGATCGGTTGTGGGTATGGTGCTTGGTAATCTGCTTCACCGGTATATCATCCTGACGGTTGAGGTGGAAGAGGCGATGTTCGGACGTCAGATACACTGGCAGAGTTATCTGTACAGTTTCTTGTTTACTGTAGCATTTTCTTTATTTGTAAACTGGGTAATGTTCTACAAGCTGAAGAAGATCGATATGGTGGAATCTTTGAAGAGCGTGGAGTAAAAGCTTTTGCAAGTGTATGTCAAAGATTTCTTATAGACGGTACACAAAGAATCGGAAAATATATTTCACAGAAAGTTTATATTCTTCACAGAATTATTAGCACTCTTCTCAAAAGAGTGCTAATTTTCTATTGACATTTAGAAATCAGGGTATTAAGATATTTCATAGACAGAAAAATACGGTATTTGAAACCGTAAAAAGATAGAATATGAAATTTAGGAGTGATAAAAATGGCAGCAAAAAAAGGTAGTCTTTCAATCAGCAGCGAAAATATTTTCCCGATTATCAAGAAATGGGTATATTCTGATCATGATATTTTCGCAAGAGAGCTTGTTTCCAATGGATGCGACGCGATCACAAAATTAAAGAAGCTGGACATGATGGGAGAATATACACTTCCGGATGATTATAAAGGAAAGATCCAGGTTATTGTAAACCCGGAAGAGAAGACTTTGAAATTCATCGATAATGGTCTTGGTATGACTGCTGATGAAGTAGAAGAATATATCACACAGATCGCATTTTCAGGAGCAACCGAATTCCTGAACAAATACAAAGATAAGACAACAGAGGACGATATGATCGGACACTTTGGTCTTGGATTCTACTCTGCCTTCATGGTAGCTGATGAAGTTCATATTGATACCCTTTCTTATAAAGAAGGTGCAAAACCGGTACACTGGGTAAGTGAAGGCGGTACAGAGTATGAGATGGAAGAAGGGGATAAAGAGGAAGTTGGTTCTGAAATCACCTTATTCCTGAACGAAGATTGTGTAGAATTTTCAAATGAATACAGAATCCGCGAAGTCCTTGAGAAATACTGTTCATTCATGCCGGTAGAGATTTTTGTATCCAAAGCAAATGCAGAACCGGAATATGAGACGATCCCGGAGGATGAAGTCCTGGATACCGATACGGTTGTTGAACATATCCATGAAGACGCCAAGATGGAAGAAAAAGAAAATGAGAACGGTGAAAAAGAAATGGTTGAAGTTTCACCGGCATCCGACAAAGCAAAGATCGTGAAACGCCCGGTATCGATCAGTGATCCGGCACCGCTGTGGACAAAGCATCCAAACGAATGCAGCAAAGAAGATTATATTGATTTCTACCGGAAAGTATTTATGGATTACAAAGAACCTCTGTTCTGGATTCATCTGAACATGGATTATCCATTCAACTTAAAGGGTATCCTGTACTTCCCTAAGATCAATACCGAATACGATTCCATTGAAGGAACCATCAAATTGTACAACAATCAGGTATTTATCGCAGACAATATCAAAGAAGTTATTCCGGAATTCCTGATGGTATTAAAAGGAGTCATTGATTGTCCGGATCTGCCGCTTAACGTATCACGAAGCGCACTGCAGAATGATGGATTCGTACAGAAGATCTCCGAATATATTTCCAAGAAAGTTGCTGACAAGCTTTCCGGAATGTGCAAGACAGATAAAGAAAACTATGAGAAATACTGGGATGACATCAGCCCATTTATCAAATTCGGCTGCCTGAAAGATGAAAAATTCTGCGAGAAGATGAGCGATTATGTTCTGTTCAAGAACCTGGATCACAAGTATATGACACTCAAAGAATGCATCGAAAAAAATGGCGGAAAAGCAGAACCGGAGGAAAAGACCGAGGGTGAAAATGCAGAGCAGTCAGCAGAAAAGAAAGAAACAGAGAAGACAACAATCTACTATGTAACAGATGAACAGCAGCAGAGCCAGTATATCAATATGTTCAAAAAAGAGGGACTGGACGCAGTGATCTTGTCACATAATATTGATTCTCCATTTATTACTCAGATGGAGCAGAAGAACGAACATATCAAGTTCCAGAGAATCGATGCAGATCTGACTGACCACTTCAAAGAAGATGTATCTGAAGAAGAAAAAGAAGCATTCAAAGAAAAAACTGACAGTCTGGTCGAAATCTTCCGCAAAGCACTTGGCAATGACAAACTGGAAGTAAAAGTGGAAAAGATGAAAGATGAAAATGTGGCATCTATGATTACACTTTCCGAAGAATCACGCCGTATGCAGGAAATGATGAAGATGTATGGAATGTCAGGCATGGATCCGTCTATGTTCGGAACCAATGCAACCCTGATCCTGAATGCAAATCATCCGCTGGTAGAATATGTTGTAGAGCATAAAGATGGCGAAAATACAGAAATGTTCTGCCATCAGTTATATGACCTGGCAATGCTGGCACACAAGCCACTCAGCCCAGAAGAGATGACAGAATTTGTGAAACGCAGTAATGAAATTATGATGAAACTGGCAAAGTAATTTTGCTGTAGATACCCGGAAAAGCCTGAATCATTCAGATTCTTGTTTTCGCTTATGCGAAAAGGTCTGAATGGTCAGGCTTTTTTGCTGTATTTGGAAACACTTTCCACAAAGTGTTGATGAACTTCCCGGCCTTTTATAGTATAATATAAATGAATCTCTTGAAATGCTTGATTTTGCGGCATTTCAAGAGATTTTTGTTACTGATTTGTTACTGGTTCAGTCTTATTTTTATTATTTTAGCAGTGCTATAGTCTCTCTTAGCTGATCTAGTGTCTTGTGATTATATACTCTGTTTCCCACGTCTTTTGACTTGTGTCCCATCAGCATATCGATACACTTCCGATTCCCTTTAGCATCATCCAAAAATGTTTCAAACGTGTGTCTGGCTTCATGTGGTGTCTTGCCTGGTGCGATCTGTTCCAACACTTTGTACCAGACATTATTCCGATAAGTGGTTGCATTGAATTTTTTACCGTCATAGGAAAATAAATAGGTATTACCTTGATTGACTAGATTCTTCACAAGAGGTTTGATCCTGTCATGTATTGGAACAATACGATTTTTTCCAGATGCAGATTTTATACCGCCCTGAAAATACCACTCGTCCAGGTTCACCTGATCAACTGTCATGGTCAATAATTCCTCTATTCTAAATCCTGTATATAAAAAGATCAGGATGGTGTCCACATAAGGTTGGTCTTTAATTTCCCAGATAGCGTCAATCTGTTCTGTTGTAAAAGGTGTTCGGCTTGTTTCTGATGCTGGTGGTGATGTTGTAATCTGTGAATACATTTTATCAATTAGGTCGATTTCAAATGCGAACTCATCAAGGTGTCCCCATAGACTTTTGATATGCCCTTGGGTGGCATATCCACAACCGCAGTTATCAATTGACTCCTGCATATGATATGACCGGATATTCCGATACTTCATACCATAGTACTTTGAACAATGTTTAAAAGCAGACCGAAGACAAGATTGACTGGATTTCCCGAGCTTCGGGAGTTTTATTTTTTCCCAACGATGATACAGATCGAGAAGAGTCACTTTCTCCCGGTCAATGTTCCATGGGTTATTATTGTATTGTGCCAAGAGAATGTTGGCTTTCTCTTCGGTCTCAGCATATCCGATCGGAGCCTGTTTGGCACGTCCTTCTGCATCATAAATGGTAACTTTAACACACCATGGTCTTGATCTGTTACCTTTTAATTTAGTAACACAGCCATAGCCGTTTGGGTTTCTTTTTCCCATAGATATTCATTCCTTTCTTTCATTGAAACTACAGGAATGAAATGATATAATTGGAATTAGGATTGGTAATATCATTTCATTCTTGATCTGGTTTTACAGTCTGGCGTTGGCTGTTGGCGCAGCTGACGCCATTTTTTTAATTTTCTACACTAGGTTACAGTAGGTTACACTAACTGTCTACGGTACAAACCCAGTATTTGCAAGGGTTACACGGTTGTCTACGGTATATTTTAATTTCTTTATTATTTTAATTTTAGTTAATAAAAAAAAATAATAGGGAAAAAGTAAAAATAAGAATATATAAA
>ERZ772819.3165-NODE-3165-length-11773-cov-13.658133_pt1 | contig 11773 bp, 9 predicted proteins | sample MGYA00580860_ERZ772819 | MGnify/ENA primary metagenome ERZ772819 (study PRJEB29015, sample SAMEA2737683) | human gut metagenome | biome: human gut; feature: human-associated habitat; material: faeces | place: China | collected 2012 ...
ATCCATTTTAACAAGGCCTTAACAAAATTGTCATATTAGAAAGTTCAGTCATTCACGTCTAAATTATAGTCTAAAAATGTCGCACAAAAAGGTGATTTCTTTCACGTGTAAGAAAGAAAAAACTCTAAATTTCCATAAAAGCTTATTTAGCAAGAGTTATCGGCCAAAACTATCAAAATGTTTTAAATCTGTTTTCTCAGATTTCTGTCAAACGTTTGACAGTCTTTTTTAATTTTACGCTTCAAAGTATTATTTTCCGAATGTTTTAGTATTACAAATGTTAAACAGCAAAAAAAAAGACAGAGATCCGCCTCTGACTTTTCAAAAAATAACTAACCTAGCTAGATTTTACGATAAAAATGCCTCTAGTTCTTCAAGCGACAGACCAGTCACATCTGACACAACTTCTAGCGATAGACCTTTTGACAGCATCTTACGAATCATTTCTAGTTGTCCCTCATAACGACCTCGCTCTAGTCCCTGCTCTAACCCTTTCTCTATGCCTTCTTCACGCGCTTCATCAATTGCTGTTTCCATGGTCATGTCATAATTTTCTTGAATACGTATGCGTTCATCAATCATCGCCTTTTCCTCCTGTGTCCAGCTGGATGAATCCAGTAATGAATCGGCATGCGTGACCGCTTGACTAGGTGTCATTGAAAATGGGAGATTTCCAAAGAACTCTAACCACTGCCGCCCTTCATCCCTGATATGCTTATCTTTATTATACTTATCCAACTCTAAAAAGGCAATCTGAAGAAGGTTCTGCTGTTTCCCATCCTTATAGTAAGCATTCAAAGGCCTACCCGTCCGACTATTGGCCATCCAATAAGTATTAATCGGGGACTCCTCATCTGGCAACAAGGTCTTCTCCAAGATAGCTATACCATAGACCGGCTCCATCTGCTCATACATCTTGTGTGTCTGTCCTTGTTGGCGTAATTGTTGCACATTTTCCACCAGCTGGTTAGCCAAATAATAATGAAAACGATTGAGAAAATAATGCTGCTTACGCACCTGAATCTCAATGATAACCTCAGTTCCATCATTCAACTTGGCTCGAACATCCACCGAGGTTGAAAAGAGCTCATCCTCATCAAAGTCCTTCTTGTGAAGCTGTGTTCCCTCCAAAATCTGAGCATCCACAACATCCAAATCCAAAATATCTCGAATAAATGCCACCGTCACCTCAGGCAGGCTGAAAATCTTCTTAGCCATAATATCCAAGGTCGGTGAGACATGCTTGTGTCTTTTTTCCATTTAGTTCTCCTTAAGAAAAAATAGAGGGTTGTCCCCTCTACTTCTATTATTCGGAAAAAGCCTTTGATTGCACTATAAGATCCATTAAGAAACCAAATAATAGTTCACTTTCAAGTCTCTAAATTGATCATAACCCAAATACTCATCATTCTGCAAGCGACCCAAAACAATGCTAGGATGAATACCAATCTCATCAGCAAATTTCTTAATCGCTTGTTTATCAAAGCAAGCCTCATCTATGAATCTTTGATAGTCTTGAGGAGCAATTAGTAAATCTTTCGCAAATTGGTCTGCTTGTTCCTCAGAACGTCGATAAGAGTCGCTAGCTTCATCATCAGACGAAAAGTCATTCTGCAGAATATGCCCAATCTCATGGAAAAGTGAAAACCAAAAAATATCCGATGCTTTATTACGATCTGTTAATAACAACAAGACACTACCGTTTCCAAATTTCTTTGTTGCACCATTTAAATTGGCATTTGCTAAAGCAGGAAGGCCCACTAGGACAACTCCACACTCTAGCAAGATATCGGTCAACTCTTGAGCAAAATCCTTTGGATCTTGTCTCGTCAATTCTCTCAAAGTCGGTAAGCTTCTCTCTAACTTTCTGCGATTAAGCTTCGTGGTCGTTTTATTACGAGCTTTTTTTGAAGCCAACTCTAACATGATATTGGAATTAACGATACTCTTTTCCGTAAAGTCACGTGTATTACGATAACTCACTAAATGGTTAAAAGTCACGAGATATTCTAGACTCGATACCTCCAGAATCTTCCGAAGCTCTGTAATCTTTTCACCGATACTATAGCGCTTCTCTGGAACGTAGCCTTTTTGTTTAAAATACTTGAAGTCAATCATCTCGCAGATTTCCTTCTCGCGGCCTTGATCAAGCTCTCTTTGTTCTACAATTTCAGCCACTTTCACATCATAAATGTTTTGAAGGTTGAGCCAAGTCTGCATAGAAACACCACTTAACTTGGCTAACTTATGAGCTGTCTCCTTACTAATAGACTCCTCAGCATTAACTAGCTTGCTGACAGTCTTGGCTGAGACTCCCAAACGCTCCGCAAATTCTTTCTGAGTTACGTTATAGTCCTCAATTAAGTCTTCAACATACTGACCTGGATGAAAAGCAATCAGGTCTTTGTACTCAACAACTTTTTTACTCATAATGATTGCTAACCTCCTCTATTTTCAAGATTTCGATTTCTACCGGACTAGAAAACACCTTCTCAAAATCTTCCTCACGAAATCCTACAATCAAACGATAGGAACTCCTTCGACCATCTATATCTAAAGCAAACTGTCCATTTCTCTTTCCCTTTAATTCGTGAAAATGATACTTAGGAAAAGCCGTCACACTGGCCAAAGAATCCGCTGCTTCCAAAAAGGTAATCAACTGATGCAACTTTACAGCAATCTTATCCGAAAAATCCTTTTTCGCTCGCCTCAGCTCTGTGCACTGCTTTTCAACAGTTTTGTTTGTATAGATAAGCTTCATATGTCCCTTTCTGTTGAATTAAATTACCTTTTAGGTAATTTAATTATATCATCTTTAAACAACAAAAACCAGCCAAAGGTTAATTTGGCTGGGAAAATAGTTATTATTTTATAATAGAAATGTTACCTATTTTCGCTTTAAAATATAGATGCCATCACCCAATCCATATTTACTTAGCTCTACATCAGTTTCTCTCGCTGTTTCTATATCATCAAATGAGAGATTTGTTATGATATGATGAGCGTGAGGAAACCCTGTAACTCCAAATATCTTAAATCCAAATACTCCTAGAACAGGATTAAGATAACTTGCATTACTGCCAACATACATCAATCCAATTAAAAGAAATAACAATGAATTCATGATAATACTAGTTGTATTATTCATATCAAAAGACAGTAACGGAGTGAAATACGTAACAATGTAGTTCATCAATGAATCACTTTCCGGTGATATTTCCATTTTTCTCGGTATTTTGATACTTTCTTTACCGTCTAACTTTAATAATATCCATAATTTGATAATAGAAACAAAAATTAAAGCAACAAAAATAATTCGTATTATTTTATGATCAAAATCAAAAGCTATTAATCTATCTAATGAAAAATTTGAATAATTAATATTACTAAAAAGAAGCCATAGATATAGTGGCAGATATGAAGTGATAAACAATGTCCACTTAGAAAAAAGATCTCGTTGCATTACATACGTCCTTCTTCAACAGTCTCAATCTCAGAAATGTAAGCTTTAACAAATGCGTCTGATATAGCATTAATCAATTGAACACAATTTTTCTCATTAGTAATACTTAGCTTTCCATTACTGAACGTAACATCTTCAATTTCTTTATAAAATTTATGATTAGGATCATTTTTTATGGTTTGTATTTTGTCAATATGTTTAACTGTTTCTGTAAAACGATTCGTATCAGAAACAATTTTAATTAACCTCGTAGCAAGTCTTTTACCATTGATCACTTTTGTTTTCAAAAAATTAATTGAAGCTTGTTCAAATATAGTTTTTATATTTGCATCAGTATTTAGAATTTCTGTTGCTTGCTCAGCAAATTTTTGATTCATTCCAAATATAGAATCAAATTTTGATTCTGCTTGATTGATTAAAATTTTTTCATCATTAACAATCATTAAATCAATCTTCTTGTTTAATCCAAATAGATTATTTCCTTCCCTTAATTTAATTTTACTATCCGTAAAATTACCAAATAACATCTTTTTTTCCAATTGAAATGCATTCACAAAAGAACCGATAAATTTTAGATTAATAACACTATCCTTCTTTATTTCGATCAAATAGTTATGCAAATCTTTTTCTGTCTCACAACTTGTACTTTGTAGATGTTGTTGTTCATCATTAAACAGTGAAATCACAGATTGAATATTTTCATATTCTGAAACCTCTACTTGCTCATGTACATTCTTATATGTTATGACTGGATCATATGGTTTTATTTCGCGATTGCTAAAAGTAGATTTCTTCATACTTTCAATAATTGCTTTAAGTACATTTTCTTTAGTTTTCTTATCAGCATTTTGTTTATATAAAGAAATCTCATTTTTATTAATTTTAATTAGAAAAATCTTAACATATTCATCAAAATCTGGTTGCTGACTAAAAGAAATCAACCGGTTTTTTTCGTCATTAATATTTATTTGATTCAATTTATTCCTCTTTCCTCTACTCCACCTTCACCTGTCCATTCATCAGCATTGGCAAAAGCCAATCACGAAGTTGGGTGAGTTCTTGGTTTTGAATACTATTTAATTTGATTGTTTCATAGTTTTGTTTAACTATCGTATTGAATTTTTCTAAAATATTTTCTTCGGGAACAATTATATTTAAATCATATAAAATTGAAGAAGTCATACTTGGGACTCCCGTTCCTGTATTTAATTTATTAAAATCAATATCTTTTACTGAATAGAATACATACAATGCTGAATTGTTTTTATTGACTTCTGAATAAAACATTGTGTCTACAGTCCAAAACTTCTCATTTACGTACATTACATTATTTAATGTACCTTTTCTTGGAAAGAGAATCGACTCACCTGAATATAAATATTCTGTAACCATTCTCATAATCCCACCTGAACCATATACAGCAAACTCACCATTTTGCAAGTGTTTATGATCTTTACCGTTTTTAATCGTGAGGAAATGTGACAACTTCTCCACGCCCCACCCCTCTGGGATTTCGCGTTTGAGTTCTGGGTTATAGACCATCTTTCCGCCTGATGATTTGTAGGGTTTGCCATTCTGGTCTGGGAAATCAAACTGCACAAACCAGTAATCATAAAGTGTCTTAGCCATAGCTTCCAACTCTTTGTTTATTTGGTTGTTGTTTTGGATTTTTTTATCCAAAGTCCCCAAAAGATTTGTTATTTGATTTTGTTTCTGTATTGAAGGAACATTCGGTATCGTAGTATCTCTCAAATTATCATTGTATAATCTTTTTATTGTACTTCCATTTGTGGTAATAAATGGATTTGTTTGTAAAAAATAATAAAGAAATTGATTTGTTACCTTTGATTCATCATTTTCTATCCATACTATGTTTGAATCTTGAAAATAAGAATCTTCTCCATTAAAAATTACTGTTTTCCCAATTGTTCCAGCAGCAGAAATTAAAATATCACCTTTTTTAGGGTATGAATATTTTTCTTTATATTCACGATAAATCTTTTCATCAATATAGACTGTCGGAGTCCCGCCAAACGTTGAGATTTTATAAAAAGGGATTCCTGAAAATTCATTTGTCTGAGATTTCAATATTCTCTTACACATTGAGATTTTTCCAATCTCCCCTAACCTTATACTACTCATACTTCAACCCCTTCATTTGCCCTTCAATCTCTTGCTCCAAAGCATGTGATTGCTGGAAGAGGTCTGAGAGTTTGTTTTGAAAAGCAGTCATCTTGGCTTCAAACTCTTCAGCTGTGATATCTACATAGTCTATTTTGATGTCAAAGTATTGGCCTGCGCTGAGAGAGTAGTTTTTCTCCTTGATATCCTCATAAGAAACAGTGACAGAAAAGTCCTCGACGGCTTCTTTCTTGATAAAGGTCTCGACGATCTTCTGCTCTTCCTCAGGAGAAAGGACAGTCTTTTGGTTCTTGCCTTCCTTGACCTTGGTTCCGAGATTTGAGGCATCAATGAGGACGACATCGCCCTTGTTTTTCTTATCGATAAAGAGGATGGAGACGTTGGTACCTGTCGTCGCAAAGATATTGGACGGCATAGAAACGACACCAGCCAGCATTTGATTGTCTACCAAGTGTTGACGGATTTTCTTATCAATTCCATTTTGCGCCGTAATAAATCCTGTCGGCAGAACAACTGCTGCTTGACCGTCCGGTTTTAAAGAATAGATGATATGCTGAACAAATAGTTCATAAATCGCCATCGAATTCTTTTTATTTTTTGGTGTTTTAGGCACTCCTGCAAAGAAACGCTCACTGGCTTCTGGCAAGGTCTCCACTTGGTCACGCCACTCTGAAAAGTCCAACTTGAAAGGAGGGTTGGACACGATATAGTCCATCTTTTCAGGATGACGATTACGTAAAATGGTATTGCCTTCAACGATATTATGGATGGAGTGTTGTAGTCCATTCAAGATGAGGTTGAGACGGAGGAGATTGGATGATTTTTGTGAGATATCCTGACTGTAGACAGTTGCCTTATCCACACCAATACGACTAGCCAGGTTCATGAGCAAGGTTCCAGAACCAGCAGATGGGTCATAGATACGCACATTTTGAGGTTTGTCATTACCTACTAGGATATCTGCAATAATCTTAGCGACAGAGTGAGGTGTGTAATACTCGGCATAGGTCCCCCCGCCATCTTTGTTGTAGTCCTTAATCATATACTCAAAGATGGTAGAGAAAAAGTCGAAGCCCTGGGAAAAAATAGCCTCATCAAACTTGACACGAGCAAGGAGATTGATGATAGATTTGGCGACTTCGTTACGTTTACTGCTATCTGATATGTTATCGGTAATCAGGCGCTCATTAAAGAGACGAACAGTTGTATCCCCTTCTGTATGGACAGAAAAGATATCGTTGTTGTCAATGGCAATTTGGTTGAGTGTGTTTTCAAACGTCTCATAAAAATCAGATTCATTTTGCTTGCGATGAAGCGTTTCTATGAATTGATTTGGCTTCATCCAAGCTGTTGAAGTTCCGATATCCTCTAGAAGCCAATCATAATCCTCTTCACTCATAGATACTAGATGCTCATAAGTGTTTTCCGAATCGACGTTTTGTGCTTCATAGAGAAACTTGTCATTCAAGAATTTGTACAAGAAAGATTGGGTAAGGAGCTTGTACTCTCCTGCTTCACCCCCTAAACCAGCATGGGTAAAGACTGCTTTCAAATCGTCTACCAAGTCTTGGACTTGGACCTTATATTGTTCATTCATTAGTTCTGATATTCCTGTTCGTATTCTTCAAATAAAGATTCCACAAGATTGTTGAAGTCTTGTTTTGTCAACTTTTCATTTCCTGCTGATTCTGTGTTTTTCATTTCTTTGCGTGCTTGTTCACGAATCATTCGTTTCAAAAAGTCATTATTATCAAGGACACCTTGATTTAGACCAATTTGATAATCCAAATTGGCTTTTGACCCTTTAATCACATGGAAGATAACTGGAAATTCACTTACCACGGTTGAGTTGGTAACATGTTTGAAAGATCGAGCTGCCATTTCGTCGCCATTGAAATTCATAGCTAGTCGTCGCATTCGGCTCTTATAATCTTCAAATGCATCAAACAGATTTTGATATTCAGTCTGAGTTTCTTTGATATTCTCCATTGTGAGGCCTTCCTGCTCATAAATCATATGTTTCTTCATGATTCTACGGAATTCCTCATAGAGATTCACCCATTCAGGATCTTTTTCATCTGGACGACCATTAATCCCACCTGCTACTCGCTTGCGAAGCTCATAGAGATCATTCGCTGCGAGTCGTAACTCTTCTTCTGCGATTTTAACGAAACTAAATGTCGTATCAGACATTGCTAGATTGAGCAAGGTTCTACTTGAGAATTCATCAGGTTTTTCCATAAGAGAAAGGTTAAGCAAACGTCTTGAAATCACATTCAACAAAGTCGAAACCTGGTTAATGTCAATCTTACTTAGAAGCTCACGATGTCCTAAAAGTCGAGCAACATTATAAAATTGCTTCATCGCTTCTAGAGCTTTTCGTAACTCAATCAGTTGATGTCTATCCCTCACTTCGTCAATAGTTTGAGAGAAGAACTCTAGATTCTCAGTTGGATAATTCATCAAAATTGTCTCTGATTTTTCAAGCTGTTTACTAATTTCATCTGCTGAAACAAAGAGAGAACCAAAAACATTTTCAGCATCTTCTCCTGTGTTTTTTAGATTATACTCCTGATTGAGCTCCTCCAAATAAGCGCGATTGGTCTTATCAAATTCTTTCGAAATATCCGCAAAGTCAATCACATATCCAAATTGATAATCCTTATATGGACGATTAACACGTGTCAATGTTTGAAGTAAGTTATGAGCCTTGATTTTGCGACCTAAGTACAATCTTTTCAACCTAGGTGCATCAAATCCTGTTAGTAACATCGAATATACAATAACAAGATCAATTTTACCTTCTTTATAGCTTTCTACACGATCTTTCTTGTACTCTTTGTCACCTTCATCATGAAGGATTAAAGCTGATGTGATATTTGTCTCCCCACGACTTCTGCGTTCTTCTAATTGTTTTTCAATCTCACGAGCTTGTTTAGATGAATCACAAACAATCATTCCACCGATAGAATCATCATCGAAGACAACATCACGTGCTCTATTGAAATCCTCCAGAATGAAATCCAACATTGGTGAGACATAACGTGGATGAGCAAATATATCATCTTTTGAAAGATCTCCACGCAAGATTTCTTCATTGATGGTTTGAAGAGTCTCTTTATAAGAGGTCTCAATATCTTCACGCATCAAACGAAGTGTAAAACCATCATCAATCGATTGATTGTAATAGTATTTATGGATATAATCACCAAAAATGTCACGAGTCGTTGCATGACTTTCCTTAGTTTTACCATCTTTTTTATATGTTATTAGTGGTGTTCCAGTCAAAGCAATCTTAATAGCATTTTTATCTGCATTGTATAGATTAGGAAGATAGGAGCCTTTCTCATTGTATGAACGGTGAGCTTCATCAATAAAGTAGATATTTTGACGATTTAAATCGTAGCCTGAATGATCTGTTAAATCTGAATTATCCTTAAACTTTTGAATATTGACGACAGCAACTTGATAATCATCATGCTTCTCATTCAATTCTTGTGGACGGTTAATTCTCTTTACTTTTAAGCCACGTTTCGTAAACTCTCGCGTAGCTTGATCTGCAAGATCCAAGCGATCAACTACAAAATAAAACTGAGGAACGATTTTTTGTTTTGAGAAATAATTTGTAAGGTATCGGATATTAAAATAAGACAAGGCAGTTTTTCCAGATCCTTGTGTATGCCAGATTACACCCTTCTTCACTCCTTTTCCAATTGCATCCTCAATTGCTTTTGTTGCAAAAAACTGTGGATAACGCATCACATGTTTTTGCAGTTGAATAGTGCCATCTTTCGAGCGTTCTTCTACATAAGCTAATCCATAGCGAAGCAAAAACAACAGTCTTTCCTTTTGATAGAGTGATGAGATAAATGTATTACAAGGTGTACTTGGATCTTGATTTGTCTTAAATTCAGGCTGAGATTTCAAGGCAAATCGATTAACATCTTTTAATACTGCATCAATCTCCTCTTCACCTAATGAATGTATTGAATAAATTAGCTCCTCTTCTCTTTCTTCCTTAAATGCATTGAATTTAGTTTTTGAAAATGCATTTGAACAGTAGAAGGACCCTTGCTTTTGTTGACCTTGACCACTGATATAAGGTAAATTATCTGAGAACGAGATTAATTGGGTAATATTATTGAAACGACGAAATCTCCTATTCTCAAATCTAACAGCTGTTCGTGATTGCTCAGATTGAATAGCAGTCTTACCATCACGAATGGCATTAGGTTGTTTCACTTCAATATATGAAAGTGGTAAGCCATTTATAAAAATGACGATATCAGGTCTAAACTCGTCTCCTCCATTTTGACAGGTTACCTCTAAAGCAAGGTGAAATGTATTATTTTCAGGGTTTTCCCAGTCAACATAAGTTGGACCACTCTCACTTACTATACGATTATAAAAAGCACGTCCTAAGTCGTTTTGATCTAATTCAATCTTGATATTATTGAGTTCTCTTTCAACATCCAAATCAGTTGCATAATTGTTGAATTTTAAAAATTGCTCTCTAAAAATTGAAAGTAAAATATTTGTTTCAGGATCTCTTCCCATAATCTCCTTACCATTATGAGGAAGATATGTATATCCCAAACGCATTAAGTGTAAGGCTGCTGGAATCTGAACCCTAGTTAATTCTGAAAACTCTCTTCTAGAAACCATTGTTTCACCTCTCCGTCCTGTCGTAATCCCTTACATTATAGCATTTTCACGGGTTCTTTCATAGTTTTGGGAAAATTCAAACAAAAAAACACGGCCCGAAGGTCATGTTTTTATCATTTATTTACCCATTTTTCCCTGTATGAGATTTTCCATTCTTTGGTAACTGGATTCAATTTCTTCCTTACTAAAGAATTTTGTTTGCAAGGCTTCCCAGCTACTGCCGATGGCTGGATTCGTCTGATTCTTTATAAGCTTCTCCTAGTCTTCCTCCCTATGAATGGTAAACCCTGTAGCTTGTTGGTTAGCCATGATGGTCATGTCTGAAATTTGGACGCGTCGTGGTTGCTTGGTGACATAGAGAACTGCGTCCGCAATATCTTGAGCCTGGAGGGCTTCTACCCCTTGATAAACCTTGGCTGCCTTATCCTTGTCACCGTGAAAGCGAACTTGAGAAAAGTCGGTCTCAACGATACCAGGCTGAATGGTTGTCACCTTGATATCTGTGGCAATGGTATCGATACGCAAGCCATCACTGAAAGTTTTTACTGCAGCCTTGGTTGCTGAATACACGGCAGCACCTGCGTAGGCATAGATACCTGCCGTAGAGCCCATATTGATGATATGGCCCTCATTGGCGGCAACCATGCTTGGCAAAATCTGACGTGTCACCATCATCAAGCCCTTGACATTGGTGTCGAGCATGGTCAGCATGTCCCACTCCTCATAGTCTTGATAAGCTGTTAGACCTAGTGCCAGACCTGCATTATTGACCAAAACATGGACTTGCCCCACGCTTTTGAGAATGGCTTGGCAAACATCCTTGACCATGGCCATATCTGTGACATCCAGGGCAAAGGTCCAAACTTTTTGATTTGGATAGGTTGCTTGGAGCTCTTCTTTTAGAGCTTCTAAGCGCTCCACGCGGCGACCTGTTAGGATGAGATTTTCTCCCTCTTTGGCAAAGGCACGCGCCGTTGCTTCACCAATTCCTGATGTTGCTCCTGTAATAAGTACGTTTTTAGGCATGATATCCTCCACTCCTATAGTCCAGCTGCCCCTAATCGTTGTTGGTCAATTCACTTAACTTCTTGATGAAATCAGGAAGTTCTAGCTTGGGCAGGTTAGATTTCTTGTTTCCCGACTTCCAAAATATCCATAGCAACTGGTTGAAACCGTCCTGCAGAACTTTCTTTTGTTGGTCCGAGAGATTGCCAAATTCTTGCAACATCTGGCCTAGCTTAGGGAGAGTTTTTATCCCAATATCATCCAGACTTTCAATTCCAGAATCAAGAATGGTATCAAAGAACAAATCACAAACCTGCTTGAGTTCTTGATTTGGCAAGGTCTCAATCCATTCTTGGAAGGTCTCTTTCAAGCGTTGACTCAGGTCTGTGGGCTGGTCCTCATAAACAAAATCATTTGTTTCCAAATCAACCTGCCAAAGCAAAACATTGTGTTGAGCGATGCCTATGCCATCTGCTGCTACGAGCTTTGCGACCTTGT
>ERZ772819.3169-NODE-3169-length-11767-cov-4.216530_pt1 | contig 11767 bp, 7 predicted proteins | sample MGYA00580860_ERZ772819 | MGnify/ENA primary metagenome ERZ772819 (study PRJEB29015, sample SAMEA2737683) | human gut metagenome | biome: human gut; feature: human-associated habitat; material: faeces | place: China | collected 2012 ...
CGTGCACACCGGCGACAGCATCGTCGTCGCCCCGGCGCTGACGCTCTCGGACAAGCTTGAATTTTTCGATTTTGTGCTTGCGGTGGCGCTGGTTCTTATTTACAGTATATTTTTTCATACCGATGCGGTCGGATACCGTATTTTCATAGGAACGCTGGTCTACCTTTCGCTGATTATATTTGATACCATTACAACTGCTGTAATATTTGTCATATTCCCGGAATTTTCGTTTGACATCGGACACTTAACATATCCCGCACTGCTTTTTGCGGATATAGATCTGATTATATACGGTATTCTGATGTATTTTGAACATTGTATTATCAAAAGAATACGCGACAGAAAATCTATCAACAAGCGTGCAGTGATTTTTATGCTTTTCCCGGAAAGCCAGGTGTTGATTTTATGTGTGATAATGAAGCTGATTATGGCTAACACCGATAACGCAACGCCGGAAATTATGTATTTCACACTGATTTGCGTTGTAATCTGCGTAATCAGCGATGTGTTGTGCTACAGAGGCCTTATCCAGAATTCACAGCTGTACGAAACGAAAATGAGAAATGAACAGCTTGAATACGAGCGTAGCACGCAGTACCGCTATTACGAAAAAATCAACGAGCTTCAGCACGAAATAATGAAGTACCGCCACGATTTCAACAACGTTCTCACAACGGCGATGAACCTGTACACCTATCCCGATACAGTCGAAAAGGGAAAGGAAATGCTAGATGAGCTGAGCCGTAAAAATCAGAGCAACAAAATGCCGTTCTACTGTGCTAACAATATCGTTAATGCGATTCTGTGGGATAAGTCGAATACCGCTAAAGAATCGGGTGTGACGCTTAACTGTGATGCAAGCCTTAGTAATGACATTCCGATAGATGATGTTGATTTATGCTGTCTTATTGTCAATATGCTTGATAATGCGATAAGGGGAGCGAAAACGGCAGAAGACGATAAGAGTATCTGCATAAAGATAAAAGAGGAGAACGGGAGAATATATATTTCTGTTTCAAATTACGCCGATATGCCAGACTTTGAAAGCACAGAGAAACTGCCCAGTACAAAGGCAAACAAAAATCACGGCTACGGCACGGAGATAATACGGAACATAGTGCAGAAATATGACGGCGATGTGCTGTTTACCTGTAAGGATAGGAAATTCAGCACGGCATTGTCAATAAGAATAAAAGGAAAAGATCAAGAATGATAATTTTAATATGTGACGATGATAAAAACTGCCTCGCAAATGAAGAAAAATACATAAGGGATAATACCGAAGCGGTACCCGAATGCTTTCTCGGCGGTAAGGAGCTTTTAAAAAGGCTCAGCGCAGGCACTGAGGATATAGCGGCTGTTTTTATGGATATTGAGCTTGACAATTCGGAAAACGGAATTATGGTTGCCGAGCAGATAAGCAATCTGTATCCGGATATACGAATAATATTTCTGACGGCATATTCGCTCAAATACTGTGAGGAGATTTTTCTTGCAGGGAAGAATCTTGTTCCGTTTGCATTGGTTGACAAACAGAATCTTGATGTGAATCTGAAAAGAGCAATGGATAAGCTGAGAACGGCGCTTGATTCCGATAAGGAGAAAAGCAGGATCGCCGTAACGGTTAATTCTGAAACGTTTTTCGTAGAGCCTATGCAGACTTTATACCTTGAGAGCAATGCCCACACCCTTATTATAGTTACATCGGGCGAAAACAAGTCTGTCAGAAGCAAGCTGTCCGATGTACTTGAAGCTTTTCCGCCGTATTTCATACAGTGCCATAAAAGCTATGCGGTAAATATTCATCATATCGTTTCGTATACAACAAAACAGATCGAGCTTGACAGCGGTGTAATAATTCCTGTAAGCCGTAAATTTTCGCTGTCTGTCCGTGAAAAGATGCTCAGGCACGAATGCGGGATATGATAACCGAGATATTCACAACTGCCGACAAGCGACTTTATAAGGCTAAGGCGGCAGGAAGAAATAAGATAATGATAGAATAATAACAGAGCAGTATTATATAAAAATTGCCCTTGCCTGTGAATACAATCCACAGACAAGGGCGTTTTGCTATTTATACAACAACGCAAAAACCAGCATGATCAGAATTAATATAATTATAAACAAAAATGTCATTCCGATTTCTTTTAATTCGTTGCCGCTTATATCTTCTTTATTGCAATTATTATCTGCAGGCACTTTCCTTTTATGAACGGTTGGCGTTTTATTTACTGCCGGCTTGGAATGCTGTTCGGAAAACCCGTCTTTTATAAGCTGTGCGCCGCAATGCGGACAATTGTTATAATAATCGGGTACGATCGAGTCGCAGTATCTGCATTTCATTGATATAGTCTTCCTTATTTTATATAGTCGGTATCGGCGGCGGAACGGGTCGGCTTACAAGAGAAACAAGCTCTGCAACCGAGTCTGCTCTTGCCCATGAAGCCATACCGTTTTTCCATACGAGCGTTTCGGCGGTAAGCTGACCGTTTGCGGCAAGCTGAGCCATAGTGTTCATATCATAAGGTCCTGTTGTCTGACCGTTTACGGCTATATGATAAGCTGCTGTCGGGATGGGCGGAGGAGCGGCTGCCGCAGACTGAGGCATTGTATTTTGCATTGCCTGATTTGCCGCATTTGCGTTATTCATTCCGTTAATTCCGCTCATAGCGTTGTTCATGGCCCCTGCCATATTCTGACCTACTACACCGCCAACAGCCATAGCGGCCATCATTGCGGCAGGATTGAAGCCTGCGCCGCCCTGCCCGCCGAGGTCTACACTGCCGGCACCGTTTGCCCCCATCTGACCGAGAGCCTCTGCGCCTGCTATGCCGACATTTGCCTGTAACTCGGACTGGAATGCTCCGAGGTTTGCACTCTGCGTCTGCTTGTGCATTGCGTACTGTCCTTCCTCACGCTGAACACGGAGCGACTGCTCATAGTTCTCGGCTTCTATACGCTGTTTGTCGTGGATATTTTTGATATTTGCGGCTGTCTGAGCCTGAATTGTATCGCTTGTTACCTTGCGTGTTACCGCCATAAGCTGTTCATAGCCGTCGCTTGTCTTATCAATTTCTATAGAGTTGATATCTACGCCGGATACGGTAACTCCGAAATTTTCACGAAGTCTTTCTCCTATGTCGTATTCTATCTTGTCGTTGATAAGAGCAATCTTGCTTTCAATCTGGATAACAGGAATGTTATTTTCAGCAGGAGCGGCTGTTACCGCATCTTTGATATACCGGCAGATAGCGTCTTTTATCTGCTTGTTGAAGTCATCCGTTGAGAACTGTGTAAGGCGATGCAGCTTTACAAATTCCCGATAATTTGTTATTCTGAAGCTGACAGTACCTCTTACTGCTACAGGTACGCCAAAGTCCATAAATCTCGGATCGTATACATCAAAATACGGTATTCCGAACTTTGTCTGAATGATATTCGCTGTATTGATAAAGTATACTTCAGCCTGGAACGGTGTTCCGCCTGCGTAAGCAAGTCCTACTATGCTTGCAAGCACAGGCAGATTGCCTGTGTCGAGCTTTCTGTCGCAAGGACCTTCAATAAAGTCCTCCATAACGCCGTCGGGACGATTATAGACAAATACGGCTACCTCGCCGTCCTTTACACGAAGCGATGAGCCCCAGCGTATTGCATTTTCACGGCTGTTATTGTTAAGCTCCGCACCCGCCGGACGCCACTTCCATATAAGATATGATTGCTCGTCGCAACGTATCTCGTCCATAAATCCGCCTGCTTTTGGTTTGCCGAATAATCCCATAATATTTCTCCTTGACAGATTGTAAATAAATATGTTACTTCTTTTTTGATTTGAACATTCGTGTAAGCATAATGATTGCGCATATAACGGCAACGACCAATATCATAATATATCCGACGCTGTCTTTGTCGGCGCATCTCGGAATCAATAGTCCGAAGCAGACGAGCAAGCCGATAGTTGCTATGAATTTAGGCATAGCCGAATCGCATCGTGTCATCGGAGGAATAATTATAGCACCGAGAATGAGGTCAAGCATAGTAACTAACTGTAACGGGCTGAATCCTGAACTGTCAACGTTCTGACAGCAGATTATTACAAGAACAGCAATACTTATCGACCATGCAAGAGTAATGATTACCTGAGGAAGAGAATTACTTATCTTTACAAGAAAACTTCCTGCTTTTTTAGCTGTTTTAACATATTTGTCACGGGTGAGCTTTTTCTTTGCCTGTTCGTACAGCTCGTTGAATTTTGCTTTGTCTGCATCGGCAGTAAGAGCAAGCTTAGCTTTTTGCTCGACCTGTCTGAACTTTACCGCCCATGCGTCACATATATTCTGTTCTGTATTGCCTGTTATGTTTGAGGATGCGAGAATGAGAAATTCAAATATATCTTCCTTTGTATTCGGAACGGGAAAATTTCTGATAAGTGATGTACGCTGTTCGTCTGATGCTGCGTTTGCGAGTGACATAGAGAATTCATGTAAGGATGCCGATGATTTTCCGCCTCTTATTTCATAGCCGCATGACGGACAAGTGGTAACAAAAGCGCCCAGCACCTCTCCGCATGACGGACATTTATGTATTTCGCCTTCAAAAACAGTTTCACGTTTTGAGTTGCCTGCCTGATATGATAGTGAGTTTTCCGGAGAGCCGGAGCTTTGTGCACCGCAGTTCAGACAAAATTTTGCACCGTCCGGTAACTGCGAGCCGCATTTACTGCATATTGCCATATTTTTTTCTCCCTCTGCTTCACGGCTTTATCGGAACTAAAGCCGTTTTTTAATTATGGGTAAAACAAATCAGTCCGTATACCTGTCGGTATCGGGGATTGCATCACATATATCGCCGATGTTGCAGTCAAGATACTCGCAGATACGGAGCAGTACCGATAAAGCCACCTCCTCGTTTTTGCGGAGCTTGGTCATTGTACCTGTCGCTATATTGAGATCTTTTCTGAGCGTCGCCGGGGATATATCTTTTTCAATTAGTCTGATCCATAATTTCTTATAGCTGATTTTCATGAAAACATACCTTTAAAGGTATGCCTGATCACTTAGTATTATACACTGTACAATTCAAAAAGTCAACAGATTTCAGCAAATTTATAGATAAAATTCGCAACTTCTTGCGAATTTTCCGGTTCCGACGGAAAATTCGTTATTGTTGACACTGAAAAATTATTCGGTTACAGCTATAAGAAAAATGATCGGGCAGACCTTGTTCATATCAAGTAAAGAGTACGTATTCCGGTGCAAAGGATTTTCGTACTCTAAAGTCGGCTCAAATACATATAATTATTTAATTCTAGTATACCATAAAAAAGCGATAAATTCAATAGCCCATATGCCATGATTGTGACATACGGGCTGAGATTGTACCGGCAACGGAGATTTGCATTAAGCTGTGGCAATTCATAGCATACACCATATTCGAACCATTTTGCAAGAACAGATGTACGCTTATGCTGTTTGAAATAACCGCCCTGCTTTCGCAGGGCGGTTTTCACTTAAAACTGTGCTGTTGTTACGTTTGATTCGCTGTTTGCAGATTCGGCAGTGTCGTATTCGTCCGACAGGTTATCCTCTATCCACTTAGCCATCATCAGCGGTGAAAGTATGATGTCCATCGTCTTCTGTTCACCGTCGCTGACGCTTTCCATAGTAACTATCTCTCCCTTTTCACGTCCCTCACTGCCTATTATATCGTAGGTCAGTTGACAACGGTACTTGATGGAGCAGAGCAGGAATTCGGGAGGAATAACCTCACAGCTTGCAATCTCGTCAAGCCATACGAAAGGACTCATTCCGCCTATGCTTATATCCTCGATAATCCAGCCGCTTGCCGCATAGGAATCGTTAGCGCACATATAAAGAGAGAATTTGAACTTTTCTTCTCTGTCGTCCTTGAACAGACCGACTTCAAAGCTCTTTATAACGAAGTTGTTTATAATGCTTGATTCAAATCCGCAGCAGGAGCAGGTTCCGCCGTAGCCGAACATTGTGCCGTTAATATCCTTTGCAAAATAGTTGCGGTAAACACGCAGGTTCGAAAGGCTGCGGAGCGACTTGTATCTTGTACGCAGGTACTGAAGCTCCTCAGCGGTAATTGACGGCAGAGGCTTATAGTAGTACGGAATCTGGTCAAGAAGTACCTGGTTCGGTTCTTCGGTGCTTGAGTAGAACTGGCTGAGAACGTTGTTGTTCTCGCCTACCAGCAGATATTCGACATATTTTGCAAATTCGGGTTTGGTGCAGTCGTCACGGAGTATAACATACTTTGTGATGCTCTGACGCTCCTCATCGCTTATCGGGTCGTTTATATCTATGATACGGATAATCTTGTCTTTTTCGCCGAGAAGTGCGATACGGGGGATTTTAAGGTCGCAGATATAAAGGTTAGGCATAGTTGCCGATACCTTTTCATCTGTCAGATTGCTCTCACGCAGAAGGCTCATAAGCGAAGCCTTTTCGAACGAATAGCCGGACTTCATGAACGGGAAGTCGAATACACGTCCGTTGAACATTCCGCAGTTGATAAGCGCATAAACGTCGCCGATTATCTCAAGAAGGTCGGCGTTGGTGATACTGCTCGGTATCATGAACTGTTTGCCGTAAGCGGCAAATCTGAACTTCTTGTTAATATCAAGCTGGAGCGTGATGTCACTGCCCTGCGATTTCATCTCACGCAGGAAGGTCATAGTATCCTTGCCCTGTGTGAAGCTGTTTATCAGCATATTTATGACTTCGTTGTATATCTGGTGATTCTCGAAGCTGTTCTTGTGCGCCACAATGCAGTCATAAGCCCGCTTGAGATTATGCACCGTCATTCTTGCAACGTCAAAGTTATGGGTGATGTCACGGTAGTGGACATTGAACTGGAAGTATCTCATTCCTATCTTATAATCCTGACCGTACATCGTATCGAACAGACCGAGCGCTCCGATAAGTGCGTCCTCATCGGCAACAGCGTCATTTATAACATACTTGCCGAGCTTAAGGCTGACTATACTTCTGAAGCCGAAGCTCAAATCGAAGTCTTTGATAGCGGGATTCCTCTCACTGTCAAGAACGTATGTATTACCGTCAAAGTTGAAGTTGTAGCAGAACTCTCTGCCTTCCTCGTCACTGTCCTCGTCAACCCACTTATAGCTTGCCATTATGATGTTTTCGGGCATATCCGATACATCCTTACGCATCTTGACAAGCTCGTCTTCGATATACTCTGTAAATGCCGAGCCGTTCTCATGCTCCTGCTTTGAAACGTGGTCGGTGAGCGAGAAGAAACCAATCTCTTTTACTTCGGAATACGGCATAGCCTCGCTTTTTCCGGGCAAAAGCAGTGAGATGCTGTTGTGAAAAACACTGCGCAGATCGCCTACCATAACGCTGGTAGAAAGATAATTGCTGAAGAATTCAAACACATAGTGCTTCGGACGCATATAATATTTGTCCGAATTCGTTCTCGGCAGCAGCTCGATAACGAAATAGCGTGAATACTTTTCAATCATATATTTGAGATCACGGTTTATAGCTTCCGAAACCTCCTCTTCACATTCGTGGCGGATGCCTGTTCTGTGAGTGGTAATATATGAGTTCGGCACACTGATGAAGAATGCCGACAGTTTTTCCTTGATGAAATCCTCTCCCGTTGACTTGATAAGACCTGTCAGCTCATAAGTGGAGAAGTAGTTGTATTTATCAAGCAGGACTTTTACCAGCGTGTCACGCTTTGCAGAAGAAACCGCAAACGGAATAAGATATACAAAGCCCTCGTTTTCGTGCCAGATAAATTCGATAACGCTTTTGCCGTTCTGTAAGAAACGCACTGTCGGGTCATCGTCCGGTGTTTTCTGATAACGGATAACCTTATATACCGCAAGAGGCTTGCCCATATCCATAACGGCAACATTGAACGTGCGATTGGGATTTTCTGCTTCACCGAATCTGCCAAGCTGTTTCTTTCTGATAAATGCAAAGCAGAATTCGACAAGATTTATATATTCGCCCTTGTGGATAGTGAGGTTTACGAGGTTTTCCTTGATCTTAGCCTGTTCTTCTTCGGAAACCTTGAAAACGATCTCTGTACCCTTGAAAACGGGTGCGGTAAGGTTAAGCTCTCTTATCTTGAGGATACCCGCATCGTTTACTATTCTGAAATTGAAGTTGTTCGAACGCAGCTTCAGCCACTCAACGTTCATAAATACGCTCTTTGAGCCTACGCCGAAACGTCCTTCACGGGATTTGTCGCCGTCGCTTCTGCCGATACTGAGATAATAGAGTATCTGCTCAAGCGTAAAGCCGTCCTCGTTGTATGTGAGCCTTACTTCGCCGTCCTGCTCAAAGTTGAAAAGAACCTTGATGTCGGGGTCGGAGTAGTAACAGCCGAATGTGTTCTGTAACAGCTCTCTTATTATTGATTCCTTCGGATAGTCGCTTACGGACAGCGAAGCGTTATACGGTGTGCGTCCGCCGAATACCGAGTTGAAGTAGTCTTTGAACGGGGTGCTGTCGGCTTCACCTGTGTAAAGCAGGTTCTGCATCTTCATCAGCGACTGTTCCATCACTTCACGGTTCTCGTTTGCGTGCGCCTGATAAAAATCGCCTAAAAGCCCCGCAATTTCTTCGTTACGAAAAGCCTCCACCTTACATCACTCCCTCGTTATATTTTTTCATGAATTGTCTGAATGTTTCCTGTATCATAAAGTTATCGGTAAGATAACGCCAGGAGTTGAGAAGCACAGGCATCTTTACCGTATCAGGCAGCATATTTACGCATAAACGCAGTTCTGCGTTCTTGTTATCTGTGATAAAGTTCTCAAAAGCCTTTTGAGCGGCTTTTATGCCCGCCGAAATATCAAGCGTGGAGCATTGCTCCTTATATGAATGGTACTGCTCGCTGTACAGGCATTCCTCAAGCGCCGTTCCGCCGAGCGCAACTATATGCTGCTGATCGTCCAGGTAGAGCAGTGATCCGCTGAAGCGTTCCAGCGCTTCCTTTATCATAGGCTTCAGCACCTTTTCTTCTGTGGAGGTGTTTTCCTTTATTCTGCTTTCAAGACCGAATGCACGGTAGATTTTATCCAGCTTCAGCTTTGTATATTCGTGCGTCTTTGCCGCAGAGGAAATATCTATAGAGGGTGAAATGTTGTAATCGCCTTTGAATTGCGTTATTACATCGTGACAGTTTGAAACCTCGCCTGTGTAGGAGCAGACGTACTGCAGATCCCGTATAGCGTCGGTTATAAGCTGTGCGGCATTAGGAAGGTCGAAAAGCACGTTTCGTCCGGGAAGCCCTGCTACAATGCTCTTGTATATCTTTCCGAACAGAACCTTTGACAGCATTCTTGCGTCAAACAGATTGTTCTTGTCGCACATAACTATAAATTCTCTTGATTGTTCGTTTCTGCCTCCGTGACGTGCGGCACGCTGTTCAAAGATAACAGGGCTGTCGGGAAGCTCATAGTTGAATATATGGGTAAATCTCTTTACCTGAGGGTTTATCGAGCCGATTTTGTCAACTGTAATCACTACTCTTGCGTTGTCACGCACATCGTTTGTGAAATTATCGTAGCGTGTGTTGAATATGTCGCCTCTGTCGATTTTCAAAAGACCGTTTATATTAGGATAAAGAGCGGATATAACTTTCTTCAGATACTGGATGGTCGAGCCGGTAACACAGTAAACGACTGCTCTGTTTTCTGAGCTTTTCAGCACCTCGTCCAGCTTTGTAAGGAAGCAGTCGAGCTTCTTGTCGACCTGACGAAGCTCCTGCACGTCAGCTATATTATAGGAGGGCTTGGTATAGGTTTTCTTTGCTTCCAGTCCGTATTCCTCAAAGACGTTACCGCCCTGAGCATAAAGAGGAAGGCCTGTCTTTATGTCGATAAGTCTTCGTGAGTTCGAGATAAAATCCTGCGGGAATTCATATTCGAGCATCACAACATTTCTTGCTACCTCGCCGTTATAGACAGATTTGTCGAAATAACGCATTACCGGAGTGTAGGGGTTGAAGCATATTGATTTTTCGTCAAAGCTGATGTCATCGACCGCATTGGCTTTATTTTCGTCGGCAAGCAGTGTCTTGACAAGTGACTTTATCTCATCGTAGCTCTGGTGATAACCGCACGGTACGGGGCTGAGAATAACGAGCTTGTTCGTTTTTGCTTTAAGGTGTTCCGAATAAAGTCCGCACTTTATGCCCGATGTGCTGAGGCCTGCGTCTATTATAACAAGGTCCCATGTAAGACCTGCGTCCGCAAATTTCTGCATCAGAGGATTGTCCGCCTCAAGCGCTTCTTCGGCGATTATATATGTATTTGACGCTTTTTCGTTAAAATATGTGATAGCCTTAGACGAGCCGGAGATCATCTTGAAGTCAACGCCGTTACCTGTTACGACACAACGGTACCAGCTGTGCATAAGGTGTCTGGGGCATATCAGCAGAATGTTCGGTGTCTGAACCTCAAGCACCGTATCAAGTATACTTATCTGAGCCTTTGTCGCTTTATCCGAGCCGTATTCGTCAAGGACAAGACAAAAGCCGTATTTATTTAATTTTTCGTGAAAAGAACAGCTTATCGCACTTATGTCCTTGCCATAATACGATATCCATTTAATCTCTTCGGTATTCAACAAATCACCCTCCGCTCTCCTGCATCTGCCGACGCAGATTAAATAATATAACTATTATAATACATTTGAGCATTTTTTACAACAGATATTTCACATTTTATAGAAAATAAATAAAAAATTAAGTGCGATTTTAGCAAAAAACAACAAACGTATCTCCGGATTTATAAATACATTATTAAGAAAAAAAGTCAGTAATTCTTGGGTTTCGGTTCGACTTTACTTGACAAAAGCCGATAAATATAGTATTATACTGATATATGTAAAAGGGGAGTGGTGCGCTTGTATTTCGGTAGTGTCAGATTTTTTAAGCATCTTATTCTGACTGTAACGGCATTACTGATAATAGTGCCTACGGTGCTTTGTATATTGCTTGCGGTTGACAACGGCAAAAAGTCGGATGAGATAGACAGGCTGAATTCTCAGCTTTCTGCACAGTCGCAGGTGTCACAGACATCGGACGATCAGAGCAGAACGTCTTCGGCGACAGAAAGCTCCGACAATGTTAAAGCGGAGCCTTCTGTGACCGAAAGCGCAAAGCCGGAAACATCGGCGGCTCCCGAAACATCGGCGGCTGTCCCGGAAACCACAAAGGCACCAGAAACAACGCCGGCTTCATCATCGGCGGTTGAAAGCACCGACAGTTCCGTGTCCTCCGGTGCGGACAGCTATACTTCACTTTTCCCGACGCTGTATGCAGATAAATATGACGGCGAATATGAAAACAGCGAAAACACCGTTTATCTTACATTTGACGACGGCCCTTCTGTGCTTACGGAAAATCTGCTTTATTATCTGAGACAGGAAAACGTCAAGGCTACTTTCTTTGTAGTTCCCGAAAGAACGGAGTATTGCTATTCGTTACTGAGAGAAATAAGCAATGCGGGACACATGATAGGAATACATTCCGCATCTCACGATTACGAAAAGATATACGCATCTGTTGACGCATTTCTCGAAGATTTCAACGAAGCGTATGAGATAGTCCTTGAGGCTACGGGCAAAGCACCCGACATTTACAGATTTCCCGGCGGCAGTGTGAACGATTATAACGAAAAGACCCGTGATGATATTATCGCAGAGATGGATCGCAGAGGTTTTACATATTTCGACTGGAACGTGGACAGCAACGACTG
>ERZ772819.3174-NODE-3174-length-11758-cov-4.588738_pt1 | contig 11758 bp, 6 predicted proteins | sample MGYA00580860_ERZ772819 | MGnify/ENA primary metagenome ERZ772819 (study PRJEB29015, sample SAMEA2737683) | human gut metagenome | biome: human gut; feature: human-associated habitat; material: faeces | place: China | collected 2012 ...
GCCGCCTGCAGAATCCCGACCGTCTCCTCGTTCGAGTAGGCGTCCGTCGTGCGGACATCCACGACGAAACGGCACGTGTCGGGCACGACGTTGTGCTGCGTGCCCGCCTCGATCTGCGTCACCGCAATGCCGATGGGGCCTAACAGTTCCGATTCCCGTCCGAAGCGGAAAGAGCGCAGCCGCGCGATGTCGTCCAGCGCGATATAGAGGGCGTTGACCCCTTCGCCGCGCGCCGCGTGGCCGCTCCGGCCGTGCGCCGTGCAATCCAGGACGACCAGTCCCCGTTCGCCTGTCGCGGCCTGCATCCCCGTCGGTTCGCCCACCAGCGCCATGTCCACTTTCCCCAGGGCGGGCAGCAGGGCGCGGATGCCGTTTTCGCCCATGCACTCCTCCTCGGCCGAGATTCCCAGCACGAGGTTGAAGGGCAGCGGACGTGTGCGGAACGTGAGAAAAGTCTCCAACAGACATACCACCGAAGCCCCCGCGTCGTTGCTTCCCAGTCCGTAAAGCTTTCCGTCCTCGACGGTGGGCGCATAGGGGTCCCGCGTGTACGATGCCGCCGGGCGCACCGTGTCGTGGTGCGAATTCAGGAGCAGCGTCGGTCGTGCGGGGTCGAACCCCTCGGCCCGTGCCCAGACATTGTTCGCAAGCCGTTCGGGCGCCGCTCCGCGTTGGGCGAGGAATGCGTGGAGCAGGTCTGCCGTGCGCGCCTCGTCGCGCGAGCGGGAGGGCGTCGCGATGAGCTGTTTTAAGAGTTCTACGGCCTCTGTGATGTGTGCGTCCAAATTTTGAATTTTAATAGAATTAGCTACATTCGTGTTGCAATCGACTGCGGTTCGGAACGACGCCATCTTCCTCCTTGAGGGAGGGCCGGGGTGGGGTCGGATTTGAATACGACGCCGAAGGCGGCGAGTACGGCGGCTGACAGCATCCGGGGCATGGATCAGGCAATTACGACATCGAACTATTCTAATTGTGAATTATGAATTCCGGATCACCGTTCCGATTCCGTTCGACAGGTTTTCGGAGCTTCGGATCGTCACGCTCCGTACCCCTTTTTCGACGGCTTTCAGGGCGTTTTCGATCTTGGGGATCATCCCTTTGCTCACGACGCCGTCGGCCTTGAGCGGCGGATAGGTTGCGGCCGTGATCTCACGGATCAGCGACGTGTCGTCGTCCGGGTTGCGCAGAACCCCGGCTTTCTCGAAGCAGAAAACCAGGTCTGTCGGGGCGATTTCCGCCGCGCCCAGCGCTACGGCCCGCAGTAATAAATCATCTGTAAATTTTGCAAAAACAGGCGTCAGCTGCGTTTTAATAGCTTCCGAAATAAACGCGCCGTCATCGGCAGCAGCTGCTTCCGTCTGCTTAACTGCCGGCTCCGTGATTTGCTTTTTAGTTACTGCAAAACGCGGCAGCTTCAACTTATCGTGCAGCTGTGCAGCATATTTCTCAAGCGAAGTAGCCGCTTTGGCGCCGTCAGACACCGCTGTGACCACCTGCCGCAGATTTTTGATGCACAAGTCACCGGCGCCATAAACGCCGTCCAGATTAGTCTTTTGATCCATATCGGTGACCAGATAACCTTCACAGTCAGTTTCCAAACCGTTCAACAGCGGGCCGCCTACAGGAACATACCCGGCAAAAACAAATACGCCGAAGGTCGCGTCACTGGTCTCATAACGTGTACGTTCACCGGTCTTGCAGTTTTCATAAACAGCATAACGCAGTACGTCTCCTCCGCCGACTTCCAGCATGGCAGTATTATACAGGACTGTTATCTGCTCGTGCCGTTTCGCTTCATCGGCGATCGACCCGGCACAGGTAAAATCATCACCGCGCACCAGCACTGTCACATGCCGCGCATAACGGGTCAGAAAAATCGCTTCTTCGGCAGCAGCAAAACCACCGCCCACAACAAATACATCCAGACCAGTAAAAAATTCGCCATCACAGGTAGCACAATATGCTACGCCGCGCCCGCGGTATTCTGACTCGCCTGTAAAACCCACCTGCCGTGGCACGGCTCCCATAGCCATGATCACACCCAGCGACTTAAAGGTTCCCTTATCGGTATGCACCTCTTTGATATCGCAGTCCAGCTTACTTTCCAAAGCCTCTGCCAGTAAAAACTCCGCCCCGAAGCTTTCTGCCTGCAGACGCATCTGCTCAGTAAGCTCTTTACCCGTAGTTTTTAAAACGCCCGGATAATTTACCACCTCGGAAGTAATCGTGATCAGACCGCCGATCTTCTCTTTTTCGATAACCAGCGTCTTATACTTGGCCCGGGCCATATAAACGGCAGCGGCAAGGCCCGCAGGCCCGCCGCCGATGATGATGACATCATACATCCGTTCCATGATCAGATGATCCCTACCAGATCAAGACTGGGTTTCAAAGTGCTTGCGCCAGGCTGCCATTTGGCAGGGCACACCTGATCGCCATGTTCGGCAACAAACTGCGAAGCCTGCACACGGCGCAGCAGCTCGTCAGCATTACGTCCGACATTGCCGGCAATAACTTCATAAGCTACGATCTTACCTTCCGGATTAACGATAAAGCTGCCTCTTTCGGCCAGGCCGTCAGCTTCGATCATCACATCGAAATCTCTTGCCAAAGCCCCGGTCGGGTCAGCCAACATCGGATACTGTATTTTTTTGATCGTATCCGATGCATCATGCCATGCCTTATGGACAAAATGAGTATCGCAGGATACGGAATAAATCTCGCAGCCGATTTTTTTGAATTCTTCGTATTTATTCGCCAGATCCTCTAACTCAGTCGGGCACACAAAAGTAAAATCAGCCGGATAGAAAAAGAACACCGACCATTTCCCTAAAATATCTTTTTTGGTAACCTCTTTAAAATCGTTGCCTACATAGGCCTGAACCTTAAAATCGTTAACTTCCTTGTTGATCAATGACATAATAACTGCCTCCTTATATAAACATAAATTCAGTCGCTTTAGTTAGCGTTCGCTAACGCACCTTTAATATAACATATGTCATTTAAAAACGCAAGGGAAATTTATTTGAAATTAATATTCATTATTGTAATTGATTTTGCAGCTCTACAAATCACTGCACTGTTAATCACATTTTTCTCCATTTTCTCCTGTCAAAAAATATTTCAAAAACTTTTCTTCCGGTATTGGCCGTGAAAACAGATAGCCCTGACCAATATCACAGCCATACTCCTTTAAAATCTGCAGCTGCTGCTCTGTTTCAACCCCTTCACCCACAGTTTCAATATTTTTATTTACCGCGTTGCAAAGATTGATCGCCTGCTGAATGACCGTACGCGACTTATCATTTTCAAAAATGGTATCGATCAAACTTTTATCAAATTTTACCACGTCAAAATCATTTTCTGCCAAAGCGGCAATATTGGAAAACCCGCTGCCAAAATCGTCCAAAGCAATACTGAAACCAGCAGCATGAAAATCATCCATCAGCCTGGTAATTAATTTTTTCTCCAGTCCGCCGATACTTTCTGTAATTTCGATCTCGATCATCTGCGGCTCGATCTGATACTTGCTGCAAATAGCCACCGCCTTCTGCACGACATTCTTTTTTCGTAAAGTCGTACGCGACATATTAACAGATACCTTGATAAATTTTTTGCCATGTTTCTGCCAGTTATGTATATATTCGCAAACAGTTTCCAGAACGAAAAAATCGACAAAGCAGATCAGTCCATTCTGTTCCAATTCCGGTATAAAATCAATTGGCGGAACAAGGTTGCCTTTACCGTTCAGCTTTCGTACCAAAGCTTCCGCTCCATTTAATTTTTCATCACTTAAATTTATTTTGGGCTGCAAATAAACGGTAAACATCCGCTTGTGAATTTCCTGCAGCAGTTTTTTAGCTGCTTTAAAATATTTTCTGTCTATGCTGTGCAAATGTGTATGATATGTATCTTTGACTTCTTTCATTTTTTTATTTGCAGTCATAAACTGTTTTTGCATGTCCAGACCAGTACTTTTCCAGCTGCTGCCTACAGCGGTGCTGACATTTTTAATAGCTTTTATCTTTTCCTTAAAAGTTTTCAGAGCTTGTTCAAATTCAGCTTTAGTCTGGTTTATGCTCAAAACGACAAACTCGTCGCCGTCAATACGAAAGCAATGGCCCTCAAATACTTCAAGCAGACTTTTACCGACCTCTTTTAAGATAGCGTCGCCAAAAACAGAACCATACTGATCGTTGATCCTTTTCATCTCGTTGATGTTAATAACAGTTACACCTAAAGTCTCCGGCAGGTCATTTGCAATACTTTCAGCAACTTCTTCATAGTATGAGCGGTTAAAAACTCCTGTCAGCATATCCGTCCGACGCATTTCTTCCAGTTTTTCATAAATACGTTTTTCTTCCAGTTTTATGGTTTCTGAATTAATAACAGATAAAACCTGAAAACGCACTTTTTTATTATTCGTACAAACCAAAATACTTTTTAATTGCAAATATCGCTTCAAAAACGGCTGATAAACCTCTTCTAATAAGAAACCCTCCTGGGAAAGCAGCTTATTCTGGCAAAAAGAACATACTGTTTTTTGTCCATGCAAAACTTCATAACACTTTTTGCCAACATAATTCCCATCAGCCAAAAATTTCCTGGAAATATTTTTGGCTTCCTCATTCATATAGATAAGCTCATTTTTTTCAATATCTATCATGCAGACAGCGTCTTTGACCTGAGTATAAACCTCAAAATCTTTTTCACTGGTATCAATTTTTTTTATTCTCTGCTCGCTCATTTCGACACCCCTGTTCCCTCTTTTCTCCTGCAAAACAAATGCCGCCTGCTGATGCAGGCGGCATCTATAAATATAGCGCGTGATATCCGCCACATCCGACAATTTTAAAGTTTTAAAATTCGAATATCACCCCGGCATTGATCTGCCATTTCTTTTGGATCTCGGCCCCGAAGCTGCGTTCGATATCGCCGTAGAACTGACTGGTTTTACTGAGTTTGATATTAGTCCCAAGACCCAGCTCAAACCAGGTATCACCATAATCTTTGGAAGTCGCCAGAGTTTCTCCGTTAGCAGCCTGCATCGTGATATCCCGTTCACCGCCGAACTCGTGCAGCAGCGAACCCTTGATATAAAAATCACTCCTGCCGTCTTTGGCCTTTTGACCTGCTACCAAGCCTACCCGGCCGATGAAGCTGTTCATTCCGCCGGCATACACTTCCGTTCCGCGGTCAGTAGTATAGTGTGCGCTGCCTAAACGTCCTGCTGTAAACTGCACCTGCGGTTCGATAAACGTGCCCCGTTCCCGGTTCACCTTGATCGTTTTGCCATATTCCACGCTCAGGCTGTACGCATGAGCTTTATAATCTGCCTTATCCGCATATTCTCCATAGGATTTGATATCCGTACTAAACTGACCTATCCGTGCCACAACGTCAGTATAAATGCCCTTTTCTCCATACCAGGTACCGTACAGGCTGCCTGACAGCAGCTTATCCTTACTGCTGCCACTGCTGTAGCCAGCCTTGCCTGTTCCGCGGTCTATGGCAAAACCGTAAGTGCTTTTTTCGTTATCGGCTTTATCGTAGCCCAGCTGGAACAGGTTATAGTTGCCATCAAAACTGCCGCTGCCAAATTTTCCGCCTACGTAACGGGCCCACAAATCGTCACCATCCTGCTCATTCGTACGGTAACGCAAGTCGCCCAACCGTTTGCGCAGTGTATCATTGCTACTACGCCACAAAGCATAGCTGTTATCGGCACCATCCAGCAGTACTTCCGTATCGTCATTGACAGTTTTTTCTATTTTAGTCAGATACCATTGCTCTTCAGTGCCGACAGCATTACCCGCAGCATCAAACGCCTCAGTCCCTTTTTTTATTGTTGGCGTTACATCCCACAAACCGCCGTTATTCAACTCTTTGCCTGTGAAAACAGCATTTTTACTGTCATCAGTGATCAATAGCAGGTTTTTTATACCCGTTACCTGTATGTTATTGGCAAGGCTGACATCTTTAACGCTGACGTAAGTAGTGCCTGCATCAGCATTTTTGATATGTACTTTATCGCCATTGACCTCGCTTGCTAGATCAGTATCTAAAATAAAACTGCCGCCGGTGCCCTTATAATCCCGTACTTCCAACTTATCTGCCCCAGCCCGCATATCGACCACAGCATTATTTTTATTTTCCAAGGTGGTTGCTTCACTGTCGGCAGTCATAAACCACTGCGAAGAATTATCAAAACTCAGATCAGTAGTCCTGTTTTTATCATTGCTGACCCCCAAGCTGGCTCCACGTAAGAATGACTGCCCATTTTTCATGCTGATATCAATAAGCGAACCATTAACCGCATCCGTAGTTAAATGCTTCACATCACCCGTCAGCTGTATGGTTTTCCCGGCCGCTGGATCAATAGTAACGCTGGCTGTAGTTCCTCCTGTAACCGGTACTGGCGCATCCCTATAACAATCAGTCACGCCAACGGCCAGACCTTTGTTTGTCTGTACAATGACATCACCGCTATACTCAGCAGCTTCTCCGGCTACCGTTGCAACAGTTCTGATCCCAATACCGCCTTCACTGGCTATAACGACACTTACATCTCCGGCTGCCGTTATTTTGCCGCTGAGCCCTACAGTACCATTCTGTCCCGCGGCATCTACCGCATTGCCAAGCAGGCTGACATTAGTCTGCGAACCAGATTCGAAAACAGTTTTTGCCGTACTTAAAACACCTAAAACTCCATATTCAGCATCCTTATTTGCCGTACCTGTTTGCATTCCGGTCGCGTCAATAGCAATATTCACAACAGAACCAGCCGCATGTTTGCTCTCTCTAGCGGTGCTATAATTCCAGACCCCCTGGATCAGTTTCGAACGATTTACACCACCCGCAGGCTTGGCATTGATCATAATATTTGTTTCTGAACCATTTCCTGTTTCCAGGCTGCCCATAGAACCGGTTATCCTGTCCCCCATAATAGCAGCCCGTCCCTGCGCCGCTGCTCCTTCCTTTTGGTCCAAAGTGATCAGCAGGTCATTCTTCCGTCCCTCCAAAAGCGTATTGCCTGTAAAGCCGACAACATACGTTGTATAAAATACCCTCGGCCCTATCAAAACCATTTTGACGTTATCTTTAGCATCAGTCATCCCGTCATCTATATCAGAAACAATACCGTTGACATTAAAAGACTTGCTGCCGTCAATGAAAACGTTCAATTCCTTGCCTACAGTAAGCTTGCCCTTGGCATAAGCACCTACGGCACTCTCAGAATTCGTAACAATATCAATATTCAAAGCACCCTTGACAAGTAGATCAGGAGCAGACGCAGTATCTGTCACATACAGTCCTGTGTTTCCATTCTGTAATTTTATATTGATATTGTCCGCAGTCAAATTACTCTTACTTTTGATGCCTGTCAGCGCATAACCACTTTTCAGTTCAAGCTCAATATTGACATCTTTAAAATCCAACCCGCCCGTTCCGGTATTCTTGATACCGTACATACTACCGCTTTCGCTGACAGCCTGAATATCGATATTATCAGCTGCAAATTTTCCTGAATTATTTATACCGATAAAATTGCCCTGCATCATACCGGTTATTTTGAGATTTTTAGCCCAAAAATCTCCGCCGTAATTTTCAATGCCCGCATTATAGATACCTGTTGCATTGTAGGTCTCATCCTTGCCTTGGCTGTTGCCGCCCAAATTTATTTCTGTATTCTGCGCTGTAATATTGATCTTAGAAGTTTGGGAACCGTAAATACCGTAATTAACAGTATAGTCATTTGGATCACTGTGTATCGCGTTATTCGTGATCGATAACAGCTCGCCGCCAATGTTTATGGTGGCATAATTACCGGCACGAACGGCATAAACATCCTTATCTGTTGCTGCTGTCGGATCGTCAAGGTCAACAGTAAGATTTTTATCAAAGGACAGTTCGATCCTAAAACCGTTTCCACCAGTGGAACCTGCGGAAACAGCCGAAGCCGCTTTATAACTAAACTGACTCTCAACAAATTTATCTATTGATACCGCGTCTTGATACGAATAATATTTATCTTTATCACCGGTATATTCTTCTTTGGAAATAGCATCGCCGGCCAAAACACTGTTCTGCTGCAGCGCTGCCAGCATCAAACTTAATACAACCGCCCGTTCCAACTTCTGTTTCCTCATTTTTCTCTTTCCTTCCATATTTTCCCAACAAATTTTGTATTTGCTGATTGAAATTTATGCAGTACAAGTTATTATTTCTTTTGCAAATATTTTATATCTATTTGCAATATTTTTAATATATTACCATAATCATTATCTGAGCGCAAGATTTTTTGCATAAATGAAAACTTGCACAACTTCCTTCTGTCCTAAAAAATTTACAGGCAGTATCTTCTGCTTACAACGTTAGTATTGAGTTACTCTTTTGTTAACACTTCTTGGTTTTACTTAAAAACAACCTGCGAGAGAAGTAAAAACCTAAATGCTTTTAAAAGACTCTGCTAACGTCATTGAATAGTAATACTGTCTCATAATACATATGGCAATGAACAAGACCAAAGTTTACGTGTCAAAATATTATTTCACATATTTTTCACAAATATCATGTAAATGCTGGCAACTGCTGCTAAAAAACTCATGGCAGTTATAAAAACCACCTGAGGAAAACTTTTAAAATTTTTTACAGACCACGTAAACTTTCACCCTTCTCAATGCCATATGTATAGTGCAGGGGTAAAACACTCTATGCCAACCACTTTTGAAAGGAGCATCACTATGCAAATATCATCAGCACTGTATTTTTGATAAAAAATAAAACCGCAGACTTGCATAAGCAAGTCTGCGGTTCAATTTTTCACTTTTCATTGTTTTATTGTGCGGTACCGTCCTGTGTTTTCATATCTATCAGAGGTTCATATCCGACCGGCGGCTCTGCTGCCAGCCACTGCTGCTTACGGTCACTGGCTGCAAACAGATGCGAATCGAACCACATATAGAAGAATTTTTCAGCCGGCACAACAACGTAGCCGTCCTGTAAATGATCGGCCGTATCATAAGGATCAGCCATAATCAGTACGTCACTGCTGGTTATGTCATCCGTGCCCATCGTGTCATAGCCGATAATAACACGCCAATGCCCGCCCCAGTCTACATTTTCGACCATAATAGGTACATTGCGTTTAAGATGCTCGACTACAAATGCTTTAAATTCCTGTGTATTCTGCGGTGTTTTATCTTTATCAGCTGACGAAGTTACCTGCCAGCCTTTTTTCTTAAAATATTTGACCATACCTTTAGTATTAGTCCCGGTATAGGACTTTGTTCCCATGATCTTGCCGATCGCCAGTTCATCTTCCTCGCTGCGTCCCTGAAAATGTTCGACCACCATCAATGCAGCGGCAGGGCCGCAGGTATATTCGGTAGTTTGCTGATAGGTACGGAACTTAGGCAGCAGCACAAGCGAATCAGTAGGCTGCATATTATAAAAATCGAGCTGCTGAAAATAAGGCGATTTCGGCACATTGGCCAGTCCATTGTAGGACGACGCCCCGGCACTTTTGGTATCATAATTTGACGGATATGGTATCTGATTTTCATTACTCATACCCAGCATCAGCAACGCTGATGCTGCAACAAGCAGTGCGGCAAACAATTTCTTTTGTGGCATTAGCTTCCCTTCTTTCTAGTGACGTTTCTGCCAGCCTCTGACTGCTTCCTCTAAAGCAGACCTTTCGTTAGGCAGATTGGTGCTTTGCACTCTCTGTAATAAATATCGCATAGCGTCCCTGATCTTGCTTTTATCTTCTAACAGCACAAGCACATCATGGCCGCTGATCGCCAGATCCTTAGTATGAACAGGCATTTTACTGCGGGACAGTTCCAGCACCGCCGTTCCCAAAGCGCGTCCTTCCGCCATCAGTTCGGTATTCTTACCAGCGTGAGTCGCACCCATATCTGCTAAAAATACTGCTACCAGCTGTTCAAAAGCAGCAGTCATTTCATGACTATCTTTAAAATTACCGCCGGCCGCCTCGCTGCGCAGCCAACGCAACAATTTGCGCTCACCTGTCACCAGCATCGGTGCGAAGCGCATATGCCTTGACACCAGCCATACTACTCTTTGCACAAAAGGAGCCGGATAACGCAGCCGACTTAAAATAACTTCTGCCATAACGGCGCTTTCAGCTTCGTGACCATGATCACTGGGCTGACCTTCTTTATTAAGCCTGCGGATACCAGGAAGACCTTTAGCTACATCGTGCAAAAGCAGGGCCCAGCGTATTGCCAGCTGACGCGGACTGTTATCAACAGCAGCCAGAGTATGCTCCCATACATCATAGCAGTGAAAACGCTGGTTCTGCGGCAATCCCGCCAAATGCTCCAGCTCCGGCAAAACATCTATTTCCCGATAAGTTCCCTGTTCACGCACACGGCAGCGTCCGGCCGCCAGCCCTGTCGCCATCATCAGCATCAGTCCCTTGCCAGCCCATTTGCCGAGCAGCAGCTTATCCAGCTCTGTCCGCACACGTTCCAATGATAGCCCGGCACTGCGGCTAACAGGAAAGCTGTAGCTCTGCGGCAGGTAATACGGCGTCTGCGGCTGTCCAAATGCCGGGCCGGCGCCCTGCCGCTGTACATAATCAAAGCCCAGCTGACCTACAAAGCGGCAGGCTCTGTACATACGCAAAGCATCTTCCTGATAACGGGCTGGCGCATCACCGACAGTACGCAGTATTTTCTGCTGCAGGTCCTGCCTGCCGCCGTGATAATCGTATACATTACCGGACTGATCCAAAGCCATGGCATTGACGGTAAAATCGCGCCGCGACAAATCAGCCTCCAGGTCGTCACAATACCAGACCTGCTCCGGTTTATGCGCATCCCCGCCGTAGGCTTCGCCACGGAAGGTAGCAATTTCTACCGTTTGGGAGTCCCGATGCACAACAACGACACCGAAGTTCTGCCCCAGTTCGCCAACAACAGTAAACCCGGCCGGTTCTAAAATGCTGATAACAGACTCGGGGCGGGCCGATGTTGCAACGTCAAAATCGCCGGGTGCCTTTCCCAGCAGCAGATCGCGTACGGCACCGCCTACAACATAGGCTGCAAAGCCCTGCTCTGTAAGCAGCGTCAATATTCTGTTGATAATGGGCGGCAATAAAAATCGCCTGTTTTCAGCAGTCATAATCTCACTTTTTTTATTTAATTTATTCTATCATAAAGTTTCAAATCATAGCAACTTTTTCCAAGCCAAAATTTAATCATTCTGGTCAATACCGCCATTAGGCAGCGGATAATCGACGGCAATACCAAAATACTCCCACAGCACTCCCTTTAAGTCGTATTCAGTATTGATGGTATAGCGGTATTTGACACGTCCACCCAGATAAAACTTTAAAAGATTTCCCCGTATCGTGATATTGCAGTCTTCGCGAAAAACAGAGATCGCTTTACCTTTATTGAGCGGCGAATCCGGATGAAGGTCTGTATAAATGCAGGCGGGAATAAAATCCATATCCAGCTGCTGTTCTTCTGTAAAGCCAAACAGCCTTTTCCATGGTTTACGCCGTTCCTTCTGCCACAGCAGCCAGCCAAAGAACGGATCGCGGCTGAATTTATATTCGCAGATACCGTCACTCTGCACTTTGCCCTCTGCCATTTCGAGCGGACAGCGCGGACTTTCACTGTTGACGCCAACATCAGTCAGATAACGTTTATCTTCCAGTTCGATGCACATTACCCGATGCCGGCGGATCTGGTATTCCTCCAGCCGGGCGATAAAACGG
>ERZ772819.3202-NODE-3202-length-11692-cov-10.202114_pt1 | contig 11692 bp, 13 predicted proteins | sample MGYA00580860_ERZ772819 | MGnify/ENA primary metagenome ERZ772819 (study PRJEB29015, sample SAMEA2737683) | human gut metagenome | biome: human gut; feature: human-associated habitat; material: faeces | place: China | collected 2012 ...
TAATGGGGAGCCCTGGAAAGAATATATAATTAATTTAATAATTTATAATAATATATTATTTTAAAATTCCTATACTTTTTTACCTTATTTTTAAAGACATCAATTAAAAAATATAATTGATGTCTTTTGTAAAATATTTTGTTTACTTGTTTTATATTTATTTTTATACTCCATATGCAGAGAATAAGAAATTTCCCATATAAACTTGAATACATGGTACAAGCACTACTATAACAACAAATATTAAAACTATTCCAACAATTAAATACATAATTTGAGGAAGTGCTTTTGTAATTTTTGCTAGTATATTGTCAATATCTATTTCCATATATTCTACAAGTTTTTCCATCATTTCTGGTAAGTCTGTCTGCATTCCTATTTTTAGCATTTCTATTGTCATAGGTGATGCAAGTCCAGAATTTTCAAATGGCTCAATCCATGATGAACCAACAAGGATATTATTTATAGATGTTTCTATTATAGATAACATAACATAATTTTGTACAACATTTTTACTTACTTCTAATGCTTCTTGTATTCTCATTCCATTTTTTAGATTTAATAACATTGCTTTCATTAACCTTGAAAAATCAAGTGCAAATATAAGCCCCCCAAATATTGGCATTTTGTATTTAAAATAATGAAAATTGTATTTACCTTTTGGAGTATTTATATATGCCAAAATTGCTCCAACTATTGCAGCAATTATTCCAAGTGGTATATACCAAGCCTCCATTGCACCTTTTATAAAATTAGAAAACCATATTGTAATTCCTGGTAATGAATCTTTTGTTCCAAGTTCATCAAATATTCCTTGAATTGTAGGAACTGCAACTAAAGATCCTATAATAAGAAGTGCTAATAATAGTACGAATTGAACAATATTCGGAATTAAAATACTTCTTATTTTTTTATTTAATGCTTCTGTATCGTCTAAGTATTCTACAGCTTGTTTCAAAGAATTTGTAAGTGAACCTGAAAGTTCCCCAACTTTTATCATATTTGTATATATATATGGAAATATATTTGAATAATATTCCATTGTTGTATACATTGTTTCTCCGAGCTTCAACTCCTGCTAGAATATCTTCTAAAACTCCCCTAAAAGAGATGTTTTCAGTTCCCTCTATTATTGTTCTTAAAGCATGTATATTATTAAAATCTGCCTTTTTTAACAAATAAAAATTTTGAGTAAATATTACTAAATCTCTTTGTGTTATTTTTTCAGATTTTTTTAAATATAAATTTATTCTTTCTTTTGTAGAAAGTGTTTTTTGCTTTGGCTGTCCTAATTGGGTTGTATTAACATTTTTCATTATTTCTTGTATATCTGTAATATTTTTCTTTTTAGTTTTCTTTTTATTTGTCCTATATGTTAATTGTTCAACATCTATTGGCAGCAAATCATTTCTCTTTAAAGCTTTTATTAAACTTTGCTTACTTGATGCTTCAACCTTATTTCTAACAACTAAACCGCTTTTAGTAGCAGCTTTATACATATATGTAGGCATCTTTTACCTCCTTTTAATGCATGTCTCTTTTTATTTTTAATTGCATAATCGTTCTATTTAATGTTTCTATATTTTTTTCTTCTATTTGTTCTTTAGCTTGTGCTAAAGTAATTTTATCTTCAACAAATAGTTTGGCAAGCGAATTTATCAAACCTATACTTCCCTTTTCTTGATTACTTTGTATTGCATCTTCTATTTCTGAAACGCTTAACTTATCTTTTCTAATTACTCCAGAAACTATGTTATCAACAACCATAACCTCTGGAACCAATACTAGTTTTCCATTAGTTCCTCTTAACAATCTTTGTGATACAACAAGTTTTAATAATGAAGATAACAAGTATTTTATTTGTGCTTGATCTCTTACTTCATAAAAGTTTATCATTCTGTCTATTGTTTCTGCACAAGATTTTGTGTGCAATGTTCCTATTACCAAGTGCCCAGATTCTGCCATTTCTATTGCAGCTTCCATTGTTTCTTTGTCTCTAATCTCCCCTATTACTAGTATATCACAATCTTCTCTTAATGAGTTTTTAACACCTTGGCTAAATGTTAAAACATCTTGTCCTTTTCCTACTTCTTTTTGAACTATTAAAGATTTTTTAGAATGATGTTTATATTCTACTGGGTTTTCTAGTGTTAATATTTTTCTATTTTGATTCTCATTTATATCATTTATTAAAGCATTTAGTGTTGTTGTTTTTCCTGAGTTTGTTTTTCCTGTAACTAACATTACACCTTGTGGTTGATATGTCATTCTTCTTACCACATCTGGAACTCCAAGTGATTCATATGATGGTAATTCATTTTTTATAATTCTTAATGTACATAGTGGTACATCATCTGCAAGTGAGATATTTACCCTTAAACGAACTCCCTTATACTCATATGATGTATCTAGTTTCCTTGTTGTATTAAATACTTCATCTTTTTCTACGTTTCCCATTACTAAATAATCATACATTTCATTCATATCGTCTGGTGTTAATACATCCATTTCTTCTATTGGTACTAATGTTCTCGCAATTCTTAGTATTGGTTTATTATTACATATTAGGTGTATATCAGATGCGTCTTTTTCAAACGCAATATCTAATATTTTATTCATGTCCATATATTTTCCTCCTCTTTTGTTTAGAATATCAATAACTTATTGTTTAACTCTTCAAGTGTCGTTATTCCCATTAACACTTTTTTAATTCCATCCACTGCAAGTGGTCTATAATTTTTTTCTAAGGCTTTATTTCTTATTTCTATACTAGAAGCCCCTTTTACTATTAATTCTTTTATTTCATCATCTAAATCCAATACTTCAAATACTCCTATTCTGTCATAATATCCTGTATTATTACAGTGTTTGCATCCAATTGCATCATATGTTTTCATATTGCTTAAGTCAACATTCATACCATATTTATTAGAAATATTTGTTATTATTTGTTTTTCTTCTTCTGTAAATTCTCTTTCTCTTCTACATTCATGACATAATCTTCTAACAAGTCTTTGTGATATTGATGTTGCCAATGTACTTGCTATGTCATAATCTGATACTCCTATTTTTCTTAGTCTGTTTATTACCTCTATACTGTCTATTGTGTGTATTGTTGATAAAACATAGTGTCCAGTTTGTCCAGCTTGTATTGCTATTTCTGCTGTTTCTCTATCTCTTATTTCTCCTACAAGTATTACATCTGGGTCTTGTCTTAAAACTGTTCTTAATGCACTTGAAAATGTTAATTTTTTGTCTATTTCTATTTGGTTAAGTCCTGGTATACGTATTTCTACTGGGTCTTCTATTGTTGTTATGTTTATTTCTGGTCTATTTAAATAGTCTATTATACTATATAGTGTAGTTGTTTTTCCTTCACCTGTTGGTGCTGCTATTATTGTTATACTATTTCTTTTATTTACACTTTTGTTTAATGTTTTTTCATCTCCTGGAAATCCTAAATCAAATATTTGTTTAATATCTGCATTTTTCTTTAATAACCTTAAAACAAATTTTTCACCATATACATTTGGTTGTGAAGAAACACGAATATTATAATCATCATATAATAAAATTCTTCCATCTTGTGATTCTTGTTTTTCTTGATGCATATTAGATATTGCTTTTAATCTTCCTATTATTTGTGTTTGTTTTTCTTTATCTATTGTAGCTGCTGTTACAAGTTCACCATCTATTCTATATCTTACTCTAACTTCATTTTCTAATGGCTCTATGTGTATATCACTTGCTCTTTTTACCATTCCAGTTTTTATTATGCTATCAACAAGTGATGTAATTGTTCCACCTTGGTCTGCAACCTCTATTCCGGCATTACCTGCTTCTCCCTCTAATGAACGCAAGTATTTTTCTATGTCATTTTCAAATGTAACATAACTTTCCATAACAAGTCCTTTATTTAAAAATAACATTCTTATTGTTTCCATTGCTCTATTATTAACTGTATTTGCAAAGCAAACTTTAATTTTTCCTGAAGAAACCTCAAATGGTACTGCTTTATTTTTTTGCGCAATATCTAATGAAATATAGTCTGTTAAATTTATTTTTATACTTTCAGCATTTAATAATATACCTTTTGTTCCTAATATATCACCTATTGCCTCTATTAATGTTGTAGGCTCTGCTAATCCTAATATATATAATATATCTCCAATTTTTTGGTTTGGGTGTTCTCTTTGGTATGTTAAAGCCTCTTCTATTGCTTCTTCATTTACAATTCCTCTTTTTACTAATTCAACCCCCATTGGTTGTCTTCTTCTTACATCCATTTTGTTTCCTCCTTTTTTCTTACGTGCTCTATATTATTATACAATATTTCTAGATATTTTTGTTAAACTTTTATAAATTACCTTTATTTACTATTTTTTTAAAATATAGGTAACTTCTTTTTCTAAATCACCAATTTTTAATTTTACTTCAATTGCTTCTTTTCCATTTTCTATTTTTTCTGTAAATTCACAATTGTCAACTCCACTTGCAATTTTTACATTATTTTGATAAATTGCTTTATTTTCTGGAATATATGTGTATTGATTTTTACTAGAAAATGCAACATATCTTTGTTTGTTCTTGTCTTGTTCATTTGCATTCGTAAAGCTTACTACTTCTAAGATTTTATTGCCTTCTTTGTTAACTTCTTCAGAAAAATAACTATTAAATCTTGTGTATTCCCCTAAATAAGAATATTTTTCTGTTGATACATCTATATTTTTATAAAAATACCCTGTCATTATTGAAATGATTGTAATAGCTATTAACATCGCAATCACATATATAATTAATGATGTTAATGTTACACCTTTTTCTGACCTCATATTAAAACGTCCTTTCTACCTATTTCTAACTATTGTCGTTGTTAACTCCACGTTTTCTACTTCTTTTCCTATTTTATATAAAACATTTACATTTATTATTTTTACTAAATCGTTTGAATCATTGTTTTCTTGTCCATTAGAATTTGGAACATATTTTTTTACTTTTATTTCTATAGTATAAGCTGAGTCATATTCCTTATTGTCTATAATTAATGTATCACTTTTTTTATACTCACTTATTTCCACTGGCTCTGTTCCTTTTGTTTCTATTACATCATCGTAATTTAGTGCCTTTATTTTTTCTATAACATCTTGCGCTATATATGTTGCTTCTGTTTTTCTTTCTATCTTTTTAGATGATATAGTTATATTATAAAAAACAACTGATATTATTGATACAAATAATGTAATTACAATTATTGCAATTGTTATATCTATTCCTGTAAAACCTTTTTGACTTTTTACATTCATTTTTTTCCCTTTCTATACTATAAAATTGTTATATAATAATACATATAGTATTGTTAATACATTTGTAATACTTAAGTAAAATCCTATTTTTAAATCTTTCCAAACTTGTTTGTCTGTTTTTAAGCTTTTATTTCTTCTTTGTTTTAATTTATTTAACAATATATATATTGCAACTGTAAGTGATGTAAATGCTATTGTATTTATTGTTACATATTCTCCTGTAAAAATTGCAATTACAATTATCATTAATAATATTCCATTTATATATTTGCTTTTTGCATATTTTTTTAGTGATATTGTATCTAAAATTAATATTAATACGTAAAAAACAAGATATATAACATATCTATATATATTAGCTTTTTCTACTATGCATAGATATGCTATATATATAATTGATATAATTATTCCATATGTAAGTACTGGTTTTTCTATTTTTCTTTGTTCTTTATCTATTCCTGCAATTATAAACAAAAATGATAAATATAGTGCCATAAAGCAATATTCTGCTACCAGTTCTATTTTTATGTTATATATATCAATTTTCATTAAGTAAAATATAGATACAAAAATTAACCCAGATAGTATTTCTAATATTAAATACCTAGGTCTTATTTTTTCTTTACAATATCTACATTTACCGCCTAAAATTATATAGCTTAAAATTGGAAACATGTCAAAAAATCCTAATTTGTGATTACATTTAGGACAGTATGATCTTGTGTGTGTTATGTCTTCTCTTCTTGGAATTCTATATACGGCAAGTGTGAAAAAACTTCCAAACATTGCTCCTATTAAAAATATTATTATATATATTATTGTTTCCATGTTTCTCCTTTTTATAAGTTAAGCCATACACACCTTGTGTGCGTATGGCTTTAATTAACAATAAATTATTATTCAACGTCTGCTTTATTCCATGTTATTGAACCATCAAGTCCTATTGTTCCTGTCCATTTTATATCTTTACCTGCATCATTTTTTCCAAATGGTTTAATTTCTATTGTTCCTGCATTAGGACCATTTTGTACTCCAGCTGTTATTAAATATTTATCTGTATTTGTAGTATTAGCTTTTGCGGCAAATTTATCAGCATTATTTTGAGCAGAAGAACTATTTGTATATTTTCCTTCTAAATATGTTGTATATTGAGTTACAACTTCTGTTGTAGCCAATTCTTTTGCTTCAGCTACTTTTTGTTCAGCAGCAGCTTTTGTTGATTTGTTTAATATACCATTTTCACCTGTTAAGAATGCTATTGATACCCCCGCTAAAATTAATAATACAATGATTGTGATAACTAATGCAATTAGTGTAACACCTTTTTGTTCTTTGAACATAAAAATTTCCTCCTTTTCTTTTGAATTTTAAAAATTATATATTTTCATATATTTATAAGTGCATTTTATAAATATAATGTTAAAAACTTAAATTATTTAGTTCCTTTGTCTGGAAAATAAGAACCTTCTGTGCTTGTATTTGTATTTTGCACAGAATTTTGCGTACTTCCCCCATTTGAAGAACTATTATTGCTATTTGTTGAACCAGAATTATTATTTGTTGTATTTTGTCCATTTTGACTTTGGTTTTCCTCTGTTTTTTCCTCATATGTGGAAAATGGATTTACCTTTCCTGGTTTATAATCTTTTATTTTTTGATAATTAGTTAAATCTGATTCATCTATTTCATATGTCAGAATAACTTTATCTTCTTCTATGCTATCAGAATTTTTTAATTCTTCTTTTATATTTTGTGGAGTAACATATGAAACTTCTTCTGGCAAGATTTTATTTGATGGTACATATTCATATAGTATAACTCCTAATATTAAAATTATTGCTAAACATAAAAGTAGCATAATAATTATTTCTTTAATAATATTTTTAGCCATTAACCTATACTCCTTTTTTATTATCTTAAGGTATTTGTTGTATTTGTATTGTTAGCTGCATTTGTGTTTGTATTGTTTGTTATTGTACTATTGGTTGTATTTGTTGAATTTGTTGTATTTGCTGTATTTGAGCTTGTTGTATTGTTTGTATTATTTGTGTTTGTTGTAGTATTATTATTTGAATTATTAGTTGATGAATTTACAGTGCTTGAACTATCTGATATACCCTTTATTGTTATATCTTTACATGTAAATGTTGCTTGTAAATCTGTTGTACTACTACTTGGTACCATTGAAAAATTTTCTATTTTAAAGCCTAATTGTGAATCATTTTCTATGTTAGATATAAAATTTGTTATTCCAATATATGATCCATTTACAGTAAAGTTTAAATTATAGTTATCGTCTCCTGTACCTCTTAATAAATCCATTTTCATAACAACGCCTTCGCTTTTAGCATGATTTCCAATTTTTACCCATAAAGATTCAATTTCATATTTTTGAAATTGTGTTGCTTGTTTTACTTCGTCCCCAGTACTAATTGTAACCATATCTTCATAATTTTTCTTTTCTTCTGTTAATTTTTTAAGGTCTGTTTCTGTATCTGATATAGCTTTTGGGTAATCTGTACTTGCAAGTTTTGTTGCTTGTCCTATAGATTCATCTAATTGTTCATTTTTTTCTTTTATAGCTTCTACTCCTAAAACTGTAAAATCTCCAATATTATAACCTTTAGTTACTGCAAAGCCGCATAATACTAATAGCAAAATTATAAGTATTGATATTAATAATTTTTTCATGGCAAGTCTCCTTCTATTTTTACTGTAACTACATTATTTTCTTTTTGTCCTGCTGTAGAAATTACATTTGTCAAAATATTGTCAGCTTTGATTTTCGCTTTTAAATATCCTAATTGTTCATATTTATTTGATTGTGCATTTATTTCTATATGTTTGTCTGTTGTATTTTGTATTGATGTTATTTGAACATTTTCTGGTATTATAAACATTATTTGATTCAATAAATTAGGAATTGCATTTTTTGTTTTTAATGCATTATTTATTCTATCATTTATATCTTGTAAATTTTTAATCATAGTAGTATATTCACTTGTTTTTGTTTTAATTTTTGAGTCGTCAGCTTTTGCAAGTGCAATTTGTGAGTTTATTTGTGATGTTCTTGCTGCTGCTTCTTCTTGTTTACTGTTTAGCTGATTATTTAGCACACATGAAAAACCAGAATATACTGCAAGCAAAATAAATAAGCCCCCTGCTGATCTTAGTAAATTTCTTTCTACTGTGTCTAATTTTTGTCCTAAATCAAATGTAAATAATCCTTTTTGTTTATTTTTGTCTTTTTCCTTTGTCTTATTTGATCCCCCAACATCTATTTTTAGCCAATCCGGTAATTTATCTGCAAATGTTGCACCTTTAAAGTTCATTGAAGTTAAACCTTGTCCAAGTCCTAATAAAGCAAGTGAAATTGCAGAGTTTACTTCAATATAATCTTTTATGTTTATATCTTTTGTGTTTGTAATAAATGATGGTTTTAGTATTTCACATTTTGTATCTTCCAAATATTCTTGAAAATACAAGTCTATATTGTTTATTAATGCTGCTGTACCAGTTATATATACTTTTTCAATTTTTGTTGTGTTTGTATTAATTATTTTTTGTATTTGGCTTACTATAGAATATAATGTTGGCATTATTTCTTCCAAATGACTATTTTCTATATCTTGTAATTCTCTTCCTTCTGAAGTGTATATTGTAGTATTTTTGCATGTTTCATATGCTTTAGAATAAGAATTTTCTATCATATTTAATTTTTCTAAAAATTCTTTGCTTCCCTGTGGGATTGTTTCTATATTATATATTTGTTGATCTATTATTGTTGTAACTGTTGTTTGGTCTTCAATATTTACAATTAAATAATTTTGTTTTGGTTCAAATTCTTTTAAATTAGATATTGTCATTGATATTGGAGAAACAGCAGTTACCCTATAGCCTGAAAATAGTTGTAACATTTTGTTAAATTCTATTTTATTTTCGCTAACATGAATTACCTTTAATTTTTGTTTATCATCTATATTTGGAACAACCGCTGATCTTTTTTCAAAAGCATTTGGGTTGTAACCTTTGTCTTGGCAAAATGCATCAAATTCTGTTTTTATTGCTTTTTGTAAATCTGTTTTATTTAGTAAAGCAAACATGTCAAAATAGTTGTACATTTCTTGTTCCAAATTTACACTAATTGGTGTTTTATAGCTATATGTTTCTTCAACTACTTGTTTAATTGCTTCATTTATGTTTTCATAAAATTTAACGCCAAAAGAGTCTACTTTTATTTTGTCATGGTCTTTTGAAACTTTTGCATATTTAATTAAATTATCTTGCATATATATTCCAAGGCAACTAGGCATTATTTTTCTCCTTTTTATATTATTGTTTTATTATATATTTTTTCTTTTTTTGGTAAATTTCATACTTGAATATTATATAATTTTTGTCTTTTTTTGCTATTTTTTGTAGCTTTTTTTTACGTATATATTTTACCTCTATATACTTAAAAGTCAATATATTTAATCTAAATGTAATCTAAATGTAATACTTCTGTAATAATATTTAAATGTTGTTTTTATGTAGCTTGCAAATAAAAAATCCATCATGTTTTTTATCTGGCTTTATTGAAAAATATTTTTCTTCTTTTATATACCCATTCCATTTATTGCTATCTAATTTTTTTATTTCAAAATCTTTATTGTTTTCCAAAAATTTCAAAATAACATCTTCATTTTCCTTTTTTAATATACTACATGTAGAATATACCAACTCACCTCCAGGTTTTAAATATTTAGAACATGTTTCTAATATTTTATATTGTAATTTAGAAATTTCATAAACGTCTTCTTGTTTTCTTTGCCATTTTATATCTGGTTTTCTTCTTATTACTCCAATTCCTAAGCAAGGTACATCTAACAAAATTTTATCGAATTTTTCTTTATAAGCTTCATTATATATGCTTGCATCATTTATACTTGTATTAATATTTTTTAATCCTAATCTATTTGCATTTTCATTTATCAAATTTATTCTATGTTCATATACATCCCATGCCTTTATATTTCCTGTATTTTTCATAATTTCTGCCATATATGTTGTTTTTCCTCCAGGAGCACTACATGCATCTAAAACCATTTGTCCTTCTTTAGGATTTAAGACTAAACATGTAAGTCCTGCTGATTCATCTTGCACCGTAAATAGTCCTTCTTTAAATCCTTCAATATTTTCAATACTTTTTGCCTTATTCAAAATCAAGAAATCATCTAATTCTCCTTCTTCATACTGAATTGAATTTTTATTAAAAATTTCTTCCAATTCTTTTTTTGTAGTCTTTACATTATTTACTCTTATAGAAACACATGGAGTTAAATTTAAATTTTTACAAATCTCTTCTACTTCTTCTATTGTATTATTTTCTAAAAGCTCCTCTATAATCCATAAAGGCATACTTTGTGTTTTTGAAATCATTTCTGCTTTTGGTAACTTAACATCAAAAAGCTGTAAATAATCATCTGGGCTTACTTTTCTTAAAATAGCATTAACAAATCCAGAACTTGCCTTATGCCCATATCTTTTTGCCAAATTAACGCATTCGTTAACAGCAGCAGATTTAGGAATTTTATCTAAAAAAATAATTTGATAAATTCCCATTCTTAAAATATTAATAATCCAAATAGAAATCTTTTTTAATTTAATAGAAGAATATTTCTTTATAATTTCATCTAAAGTAAGCTTCCATGTTGTAACTCCATAAACAATTTGTGAAATTAATGAAACATCCCTATCAGAAAGTGCCTTTCTATTATTTTTTAGCATATCATCTAAAGCAATATTAGAATAAGCTCCACTTTCATCCATTTTATATAAAACCTCTAAAGCTATATTTCTTGCAATATCTATCATATCTTCTCCTTTTTTAACAAACTAGACAAGGGGACAGACAAGGGACAGACAAGGGGACGGGGTTTTTGTCTTAGGGTTTTGGGAGCTTTTTTATCATCCTATTTTTTGGAAATAACTCCCAAAAACCTTAAGACAAAAACCCCGTCCCCTTGTCTGCCCCTTGTCTAGCCCATTGTTTCTATTTTTTCTTAGTATATACTTTTTTTAAATTAATTTCTACACATATTGTATAAAATTTCAAATTTTAGTAAAAAATATTTTTAAATTTCATATTGGAGGTTTAAAAATGGATATAGAAAAGCACTTAATTATTACTGGAAATTCTGAAGTTTCTTGGAAAGATGCTATTGTTAAGGCAATTTCTGAAGCTTCTAAAACTATTGATTATTTATCTTCTGTGAAGATATTAGAACAAAGAGCAAAAATTGATGGTAATAAAATTTCAGAGTATTTTGTAGATTTAGATTTAGGTTTTATTTTAGATTTAAATAGAAAAGATTCTACAAATAATTAAATTTATTTATATTTAGTTT
>ERZ772819.3203-NODE-3203-length-11692-cov-9.920254_pt1 | contig 11692 bp, 10 predicted proteins | sample MGYA00580860_ERZ772819 | MGnify/ENA primary metagenome ERZ772819 (study PRJEB29015, sample SAMEA2737683) | human gut metagenome | biome: human gut; feature: human-associated habitat; material: faeces | place: China | collected 2012 ...
GAATTATAAAAACTGTGGATGAATTAAATGATAAGGGATTTAGGGTTCTTGGAATTGCACAAAAAAGCAATCCATCACCAGTTGGAGCTTTTGGAGTAAAAGATGAATGTGATATGGTATTACTAGGATATCTTGCTTTCTTAGACCCACCAAAAGAATCTACAGCATATGCAATACGTGCTTTAAAAGAATATGGAATAGCTACTAAAATTTTAACTGGAGACAATGAGAAAGTAACACGTACTGTGTGTAAACAAGTAGGATTAGAAGTAAGAAATATGTTACTTGGTTCAGATATCAATCATATGTCAGATGAAGAGTTAGCAAAAGTAGCAGAAACAACAGATGTATTTGCTAAATTAACACCAGACCAAAAATCTAGGATTGTAACTGTTCTTCGTGAAAATGGACACACAGTTGGATTTATGGGAGATGGTATCAATGATGCGTCTGCAATGAAATGTGCAGATATAGGAATTTCTGTTGATACAGCAGTTGATGTAGCAAAAGAATCAGCAGACATTGTATTATTAGAAAAAGATTTAATGGTATTAGAAGAAGGTATTGTTGAAGGTAGAAAGACATATGCAAATATGATTAAATACATTAAGATGACTGCATCTTCTAACTTTGGAAATATGTTTTCTGTTTTAGCAGCATCAGCATTATTGCCATTTTTACCAATGATGAGTATACATCTTTTATGTTTAAATTTAATATATGATTTATCATGCACAGCTATCCCATGGGATAATGTAGACGAAGAATTTATTAAAGTTCCTAGAAAATGGGATGCATCTTCAGTAGGTAAATTTATGATATGGATGGGACCAGTAAGTTCAATATTTGACTTTACAACTTATATTTTTATGTACTTTGTATTTTGTCCAATATTTGTATCACATGGAGTATTATATAATGATTTAGCAAGTGTATACAGTGGTGCAGAATTAATTCAAATGCAATTTAATTATATAGCTATGTTCCAAGCAGGTTGGTTTGTAGAATCAATGTGGAGTCAAACACTTGTTATTCATATGATTCGTACACCAAAGTTACCATTCATTGAAAGCCGTGCATCATTACCAGTATCTTTATTAACTTTCGCTGGTATCTTCATATTAACAATAATACCATTTACACCAATTGGAACAATACTAGGATTTGTTTCATTACCAGGTGCTTATTTTGCTTACTTAATACCATGTATAATAGCTTACATGTTATTAGCAACTAGCATAAAGAAAGCTTATGTACGTCATTTTGGTGAATTGTTATAAAGGAGGTATTTAAAATGAATTGGAATAATATGTGGAATATACTTTTTAATAGAACAGAATTATTTGGAATTAATATGGGGTTTTGGGTTTGCTTACTAGTTATCACAATTATAGTAATATTGATGAATGTGGTATTTTGGAGTATGAAACCTCTAAAAACTGTTGAAGAATAGAAAAATATAAAATATTATAAACTTAAAAAAGATCTGTGGTATATTACTGCAGGTCTTTTTGAGTTATCAAGTAAAAATAAAAAATTAAAAATTATAATGATTACAATTAAATATTTGAAGTTTGAGTTTATTATTCATTATAATTTATAGTATAGAGGATTTATTCAAATTTAATAAAGGGGGCAGAAAAATGCAAACTGAAATAATTAAAGATTTAATGAAAGAATATAAAAGACCATTTTATATTTACGATGAAAAGGTGATAGGGGACCAAATTCAAGAGTTAAAAACTAATTTTCCAGAATTCGAATTTTTATATTCAATAAAGACAAATCCAAATAAAGATGTAATTAAATTTATAGCACAAAATGATATAGGTTCAGATTCTGCATCTAAAAATGAAGTTTTTAAATCAATAGATGCTGGTATGCCAAAAGAAAAGATAATATATTCATCAGCGGGAAAAACGAAACAAGATATCGAAGAAACATACGACAAATGCATAATAACAGCAGATAGTTATCATGAACTAGAAGTTATAAATGAAGTAGCAAAAGAACACAATATTGTTTTAAGAGTAGGGGTAAGAATTAACTCAAACTATGCAATAGAAGGTGGGGATATACTTCCTAACAAATTTGGAATAGACGAAGAAAGTTTATTACCACATAAGGAATTTATTGATTCACTTAAAAATATAAAAATATGTGGGATACATGTACATCTAAAATCTCAAATATTAAATTATGAAACTTTATATAATTACTATAAAGATGTATTAGAATTAGCAGTGTTCTGTGTTGATGAAATGGGATTTGATATGGATTTTGTTAATTTCGGTGGTGGACTTGGAGTTGCATATTCACAAAGAGAAAATGAACTTGAAATAGAATCACTAGGACAAAAATGTAGAGAGCTAATTAAGGAATTTAAAGAAAAACTAAATTGCAGACTTATTATAGAATCAGGACGTTTTATAGTTTGCAAAAGTGGGACTTATGTTACTTATATAATCGATAAAAAGGTATCAAGAGGAGCAAATTACTTAATAGTTGCAAATGGATATAATGGTTTTCATAAAACAACTTTAGCAGAAATGGTAAAAGGTTATGCACAAGGTCCATTAGAAGATATACATGCAGTTGAACCACTATTCACATCTTATGATGCGTATGAAGTGAAGGTGTTAAATAAATCACAAGAAAAAGAAGAAGTAACAGTTTGTGGTAACTTATGTACGGCTGCAGATTTAATAGGCAAGAATTTAGTTTTACCAAAAGCTGAAATAGGTGATATTATTGCAATTACTAATGCAGGAAGTTATGGATTTACACTAAGTCCAATATTATTCTCTAGCCATGATATACCTTATGAAATTTACTTAAATTCAAAAAATCAAGCTATTATAAGCGAATATTAAATATTTAATACAAAATACATAAAATGGTAAAGTATTTAGAAAATATAAAAAATTGATAATATGACGGAAATGTTAAAAGATAGTACTGTTTTAATAATATATTTTACCTCATCAAGTGTGATAATATTTAAACATAAAAGTTAGTAAATAAAAAATAAGAATAATAAATATAAATTATATTTGGGGAGGAAAAGATATGTTAAAAACAACTAAAATAACAGATCCAGAAGTATATTCTATAGTAGCAGATGAATTAGAAAGACAAAAATATAATATAGAAATGATTGCATCAGAAAGTTCAGCACCAACAGAAATATTAGAATTAATGGGATGCGTTTTCGTTAATAAAACTGAAGAAGGTCTTCCAGGAAAAAGATATCAGGCAGGTTCACAACATGCAGATAGAATCGAAAATTTATGTATTGAAAGAGCAAAAGAAGCTTTCGGTTGTGAATATGTAAATGTTCAAGCTTATTCAGGTGCAACTGCAAACTATACAGCATTTAATGCAGTATTAGACCCAGGGGATAAAATATTGGCAATGAGACTTGACCACGGTGGACATTTAAGTCATGGTTCAGAAGCAAACTTTATGAGTAAAATATTTAACTACAAACATTACGGTGTAAATGATGACGGTATAATCGACTATGATCAAGTTGAACAAATGGCATTAGAATTTAAACCTAAAATGATAATAGCAGGGGCTAGTGCCTATCCAAGACTAATAGATTATAAAAAATTTAGAGAAATAGCTGACAAAGTAGGAGCTTATTTATTAGTAGATATGGCTCATATTTCAGGACTTATAGGAGCTGGTGTAATCCCTTCTCCAATTCCATATGCTGATTTTGCAACATCTTCTTGTTCTAAAACAATATGCGGTCCTAGAGGTGGATTCGTAATGTGTAAAGAAAAATATGCAAAACAATTAAATAGAGCTACATTCCCAGGAACTCTAGGTTCTATCCAAATAAACGGTATAGCTGCAAAAGCAAACATGTTCAAAAGAGTTAGAGAACCTGAATTTATAGCTACAATGCAAAGAGTTTTAGATAATGCAAAAACTTTAGCAAAAGAATTAGAAAAAAGAGGATTCAAAATAGTAAGTGGTGGAACAGACAACCATATAGTATTAGTTGACTTAAGACCAAAAGGAATAACTGGTAAACAATTCGACCAAACTCTTGAAAGAATAGGTATAACAGTTAACAAAAACACTATACCAAACGACCCAGAAAGTCCATTTGTGACAAGTGGTGTTCGTATCGGTCTTACTGCAACATCTGAAAGAGGATTTGGAGCAAGTGAAATGGCAGAAATCGCTGATATAATGAATACAGTTGCTGAAAATATAGAAGATGAAAAAGTATTACAAGAATGCAAAGAAAAAGCAAGAGCATTAGCATCAAGATTCCCACTATATCCAGACGGATATTTTGAAGATTAATTAAATATATAACTAACTTATAATTTATAAGGCGAGCTGATTTTCAGCTCGTCTATTTTTTAATAAATAATAACCAATTTAAATTTGAAGTAGTATAATAATCTATAGAATAATATAAACCCTATGGAGTAAAATCCACAGGGTTTTTAAATGAAAGGACTAGTATTATGATATTGCCAAAAAGACTTAAAAAAGGTGACACTATAGGTGTCATTGCTCCATCTGGGCATTTACGTGAGGTAAATATAGATGATGTTGAAAAATCACTTATCGATATGGGATACAATGTAAAGATGTATGAAAGTTGTTATTCTGTAGACAGGGGATATTTGTCTGGAAAAGATGAACTAAGGGCAAAAGATTTGCAAGATGCATTTGAAGATAAAAATATAGATGCAGTATTTTGTATAAGAGGCGGTTATGGAGCAGCTAGATTATTAGATTTAATCGATTTTGATGTAATAAAAAATAATCCAAAGATATTTTTGGGATTATCTGATATAACAGCTCTTCATATAGCGTTTAACCAAAAATGTGATTTGGTGACTTATCATGGGCCTGTTGGAAGAAGATTTGTGGATATGGACGAATATACAAAAGAATCTGTCTTTAAAAATATAACTACAGATAGTGAAATAATTTTTGAAAATCCAAAATGTGAAGAGCTCTTTACTTTATATGATGGAAAATGTGAAGGTGAAATAGTCGGTGGAAATCTAAGTTTAATAAACACATCTTTAGGTACTGAATACGAAATAGATACAAAGGATAAAATATTATTTATAGAAGAAACTAGCGAATATGTATATAACGTAGACAAAATGATAAACCATCTACACATGGCTGGAAAATTTGAAGACTGTAAAGGTATAATTTTTGGAGATTTTGATAACTGTAGAAAAGTCAGAGATGAAGATTGGTCAGTTGAGGATATAATAAACGAAATCGCACAAAGATATAAAAAACCTACAATATACAACCTTCAAAGCGGACATTGTGTTCCAGTAGGGACAATACCACTTGGCGCAATGTGCTATTTAGATGCAACTAATAAAATAGTCAAATTTGATTATTCAAACTGCTAAAAAAATAATAAATTATATAGAGGATAACTTAGGAGGAAATATGGAAAAAATCACGACAGTATTATTTGATTTAGATGGAACACTAATCCCTTTTGATCAAAAGGAGTTTATAGAATCTTATTTATACCTTATAGCAAAAAAATTTGTTCCAAGGGGATACGACAAAGATATACTTATAAAAGCATTGTGGGATGGAACAGGAAATATGGTCAAAAATGATGGAAAAGTCAGCAACAGAGATGTTTTTAAATCGACTTTTGCAGAGTTGATGGAAAAAGAATATGACGAAATGGAAGATGATTTCATGGAGTTTTATGAAAAAGAATTCGACGATGTAAAACAGACATTACAAGAGGAAGTAGATAGAGCAGAATTTATAAAAACTATAAAAGACAAAGGGTTGAAAGTAGTTTTAGCTACAAATCCAATATTTCCAAAAGCAGCAGTACAAACAAGACTAAACTGGATTGGTCTTAGTGTGGACGATTTTGATTATGTTACAACTTTTGAAAATAGCCACTATTGCAAACCTAACTTAGAATACTATAAAGAAATTTTTGAAAATATAGGTTCAAAACCGGAAGAATCTATAATGGTTGGAAATAATGCATTGGAAGATATGATAGTAAGCGAGTTGGGCGTTAGGACTTTCTTGATTACTGATAATCTTGAGAATCCTGAGAAAATTGATGTAAATAAATTTGAAAATGGAAACTTTGATGATATCGCAAACAAGGTTTTAAATATATTGTAGATAAAAGCTCTAGCATTTATTTGATAAAATGCTAGAGTTTTTTTAATAGCATATAAATCGTATGTGATTGACAAATAAATCCAATAGTTATACTATTAAATTAATACATAGGAATCCGAGGTGTTGATAGTGAATAAAGAACTTATAAAGGGGAGTACAATAACACTAATTTTAAATGAATTAAGTAAAGAACCCATGTATGGATATAAGATTATTAAAGAAATTGAAGGAAAATCAAATGGAGTATTTATATTTAAAGAAGGAACCTTATATCCAATTTTGCACGACTTAGAAAAAAAGAAATTTATTGAATCATATTGGGAAGTTGAAAATGGACGAAGAAGAAAATACTACAAAATAACAAAAAAAGGAGTTAAAGAATTAGAAGTGAGGGAACAAGAATGGCAGTTATTTAGTAAAACAATGGGAGTAGTACTTAGGGGGTAGATTTTATGGACTTACAAAAAAATTCTATAGATTTATTTTTACAATCAGTATGTAGATTTGTTTGGGATGATGAAAAAGCAAGGGATATTCAAGATGAATTAAAAGACCATATTTCGAGTTATATAGAAGAATATATGGATGATGGTATGAATATTGATGATGCTACAAATGAAGCATTAAAGCAAATGGGTGATCCTAATGTACTTAGTGAATTTTATAAAGAAAAAATTCTTCCAAAAAGAAAGTGGAAATTGTTTTTGTTAGGATTTGCATGTGTATTATTAATATATAGCAGTATTATTATGAGTCAAACAAAAGGTTTTGAGATATTTTTTTATGTAATAGCACTAAGCATCACTTTATTTTATGTAAGTATGGTATATGATTTTAGAGAAACAAATAAGATAAGAAAAAGTATTTCAGAGAAAGAAGCTGTATTTTTTATTAGAAATCAAAAGAAGTTTTGTATAAATAATACAAATTATAAAATAGGAATACTTGTTGTAATACTTGCTATAATTAATCTAGTTTTTAATATATTTTCTTTAAATGTACCAAAAGCATTTGCATTATGTTATTGTTTTATGCCTTTAATTTTTATCTTACTGAATTGTTCGATAGGGGATAATGATATATCTGCAGCATATGAAGATGGAATTTTTATATGTGATAGATTTTTATATTGGAATAATATAAAAGGTTACAGGTATAGTAAACAAAATTTTGATAATAAAGAATATAATTTTTTAGAAATTAAAGTTAGTGAAAAAGCTTTTGGAAGTAAATCTATATTAATTTCAATTTCACAAATGGCGTTAATTGATGAATTTTTTAAAAGTAAAAATATAAATAAAGTTAGACATTTTTAAAATTTTGACCAAAAATAATATAATTTCCACTTAAAAAAATATTATACAAAAAATATTGACAAAAAACGGGAGCATATGTATAATAATTAATCATAAAGTTAAACAAAATTTAAAAAACAAATTCATTGAAAAAGAGAGTAACATTAATTGACATTATAGAGAGTTCAGGATGGTGGAAGCTGAGCATTGAGATTTTTGTGAAAAGAGCTTTGGAGAAGACTGCAGGAAATTAGTATGGCAGTCGGTGTTCTCGCCTTAAGAGATTGAGTGGGTAAGTTTTTTCTTACCAATAAGAGTGGTAACGCGGTAATTTCGCCTCTTGGATTTTTTCCAAGGGGCTTTTTTGATTATAAAAGCGTCTATCTTATTGTGAGCAAAAGTTTACCAATAAGAGTGGTACCGCGATAATTCGCCTCTTAGTAGATTTACTAAGAGGCTTTTTTTGTTTCTTAGTAAAGCAAAATAATTATAAAAAAGTGAAAAATCAGAAAAAGGAGAAAAATGATGGAAGTATTACAATCACAAGAAAAAGAAGTTAAACAGAAAAAGAAATTTTCGATGCCAAATACATTAGTAATTATGGCAGTAGTTATTGCATTAGTAGCAGTTGCAACATATTTAATACCAGGAGGAGCATACGATAGAGTTCTTAATGATCAAGGTAGAGAAGTTGTTGTAAGTGGAACTTATAAAGCAATAGCAAGTCAACCACAAAGTTTATTTGATGTATTACAATCACCAATTGAAGGTATAGTTCAAGGTGGAGAAATTATAGCATTCTTATTTATAGTTGGTGGAGCATTTAGTATAGTTTCAAGAACTAAAGCTATAGATTTAGGTATTTTAAAAATAGTAAACGTATTCAAAGGAAAAGAAATTTTAGTTTTACCAATATTAATGTTTATGTTCTCAATCGGTGGAGCGACATTTGGGATGAGTGAAGAAGCAATAGCATTCGTAGCAGTTTTAATGCCATTAGTACTAGCATTAGGATATGATAGTATAGTTGCTGTAGCAATTACATACTTAGCTTGTAACCTTGGATTCTCAGCAGCAATGCTTAATCCATTTACAGTAGGTATAGCACAATCAATAGCAGGGATACAATTATATTCAGGAGTTGAATTCCGTACATTAGTTTGGTTTGTATCAACTCTTGTAGGATGTGGATTCGTTATGTTCTATGCTATGAAAATTAAGAAAAATCCAGAACTTAGTCCAATGTTCGAACATGATCAAGTTAAACGTGAAAAATTAAAAAGTACAGAATCAGAACATACTGAATTTACTTTAAGACATAAAATAATAATAGCTGCATTATTTACATCTATAGCATTAGTAGTATATGGAGTTTTAAAATTAGAATTTTGGATACCACAAATAGCAGCAGTTTTCCTAGGATTAGGTATTATAAGTGGTTTAGTTGGTAAATTAGCACCAAACGAAATAGCAGAAGCATTCACAGATGGAGCAAAAGATATGATAGGAGCAGCTATCATGATAGGTCTTGCAAAATCAGTAATGATAATAGCTCAAAATGCAAATATAATAGATACAATATTATTTAACTTAGCTAATGTTGTTGGTCAATTACCATCATTAATAGCATCATATATAATGTTTGTAATCCAAATGTTCATAAACTTCTTCGTAAGTTCAGGTTCAGGACAAGCAGCACTTACTATGCCAATACTTGCACCACTTGGTGACTTAGTTGGAATATCTCGTCAATTAAGTGTTTTAATATATCAATTAGGAGATGGGTTCTCAAATGCAATGTTCCCAACATCAGGTGTATTAATAGCTTGCTTAGGTATGGCAGGAGTTCCTTATGGAAAATGGTTAAAATGGATATTACCACTTCAAGCAATATTATTTATGACAGCAATAGTATTTATAACAATAGCATCTTTAATAGGATGGGCTTAAGAGATATTTAAGGAGGATTAATATGAAAGATATTTTATTACAAGAAGGACAAAAATTACACGCTAAAATGTGTGAAATAAATGATTATATATACGCAAATCCTGAATTAGGGAATGAAGAATTTAAATCATCATCAAAATTGATAGCATTTTTAGAAGAACACAACTTCACTGTTGAAAAAGGTCTTTTAGGAATAGAAACATCATTTAGAGCTATATATGATAGTAAAAAGCCAGGAGCAACTATAGGTTATTTATGCGAATATGATGCTCTTCCTGAAATAGGACATGGTTGTGGTCATAATATGATAGGTGTTATGTCGTCAGCTGCAGGTATAGCTTTAAGTAAAGTTATAGATGAAATTGGAGGAAAAATCATAGTATATGGTACTCCAGCAGAAGAAACAAACGGAGCAAAAGTTGTATTTGCAGAAGAAGGAATATTTGATGAACTTGATGTTGCAATGCTTGTTCATCCAAGTGATGTAAATATGAAAAGTGGAACAACACAAGCACTTTATCCATTAGAATTTAGATACAAAGGAAAAACTGCACATGCTGCAAGTTGTCCACAAAATGGTGTAAATGCGCTTAATAGTGTAATACAATTATTCAACGGTATTGATGCACTTCGTCAACATGTAACTCCAGATGTTAGAATGCACGGAATAATAGTAAAAGGTGGAGTTGCAGCAAATATAGTTCCAGATGAAGCAGTTGCACAATTTTACTTCAGAGCAGCAACTAAAGAAACTCTAGATGATATATTAGAGAAAGTTAAAAGAATAGCTGAAGGTGCAGCGCTTATGACAGGGGCTACATTAGAGATGGAAAGATATGAGTTTCCTAATGATAACTTAGTAACTAATGAAAACTTATCTGAAGCATTTAATGAAAACTTAAGAGCGCTTGGAATAACTGAAATAAAACCACCAAAATCATCTGGTTCAAGTGATATAGGAAATGTAAGTCACAAAGTGCCTACAATCCACCCATATATACAAGTATCATCTTGCAAAGCTCCAGGGCATACAGTAGAACTTGCAGAAGCTACAGTTTCAGACCTTGGTCATGAAAGACTTCTTACTGGTGCAATGGCACTTGCCTATACAGGATATGATGTTTTACTTGGAAAAGTTAATTTAGAAAGATAAATTTTTATATTTGATAATAAATAAAAACCGTGGCGAAATTCGTTGCGGTTTTATTTATGAAAAATTTTATGCAAAAAACTATATATATGATGCTTGTTATAATTATTTCCAGTATAATATTTATATATTTTACAACTTTGAAACAATTTATTATCAGAAATTATACCCCTATATATTATTATAAGTTTATCAAATAAATGACAACTAGGAGAGATTGAGAAAATGAAAGGAAACTTAAAAAAAGTAGCAATAACTGTAGGGCTAAGCGCAGTAATATTATTAGGAGCGAGTATACCAGTAGTTAAAATGATTAATAATCACAAACAACAATTAGCTATTGAGGCAGCTGCACAAGAAAAGAAGAGAAAAGAAGAGGAAGAGGCAAAAAAACCTATAATAGGGGTTAATAAAGAAGGTCAAAAATACACATATGATGCTAAAAAAGTACAAGAGAAATTATCTAAATATGATTATTCAAATAATGGTAAAAAGATAGTATTTTTAACTTTCGATGATGGTACATCAAAAACTAATACACCAGAAGTATTAAGAATATTAGATGAAAATAATATAAAAGCAACATTCTTTTTAACAGGATCTAATATTGAAAATGGCGGAGAAACAGCAAGAGAATTAGTAAAACAAGAGTTTGAAAGTGGACATGCAATAGCAAACCATTCTTATAGCCATGATTGTGGAAAATTATATCCAGGTCGTAACTTAGATATGAAAGCTTTCAAAGAAGATTATGAAAAAAATGATAAATTATTAAAATCTATATTAGGTGAAAACTTCACTACACATGTAATGAGATGTCCAGGAGGATATATGTCATGGAAAAACATGGACGAATTAGATAAGTATTTAGAAAAAAATAATATAGCTTCAATAGACTGGAATGCATTAAATGCTGATGCTGAAGGACCAAAGAAAAATGCAAAACAATTAGCACAATACGCAATAAAAACATCTGAAGGAAAAGAAATGGTAGTATTATTAATGCACGACACATATGGAAAAGAGGAAACTGTTAAAGCATTACCAACTATAATAAAATATTTCAAAGATAATGGATATGAATTCAGAACTTTAGTATAATAATTAATAATTAAAATAAAAAACAAACTGGTGG
>ERZ772819.3214-NODE-3214-length-11665-cov-9.358915_pt1 | contig 11665 bp, 10 predicted proteins | sample MGYA00580860_ERZ772819 | MGnify/ENA primary metagenome ERZ772819 (study PRJEB29015, sample SAMEA2737683) | human gut metagenome | biome: human gut; feature: human-associated habitat; material: faeces | place: China | collected 2012 ...
CCTTGTATGAAACATACTTTGTGCTGTTACGGATCTGATGGATAATACATTGCTGCACTTCGGTTTTCGGATATACGGCGGATATTGCTTCGGGGAAGCCCGTAAGGGCCGTCGACACAGGCAATTAAAATATCCTCAACTCCTCTGTTTTTCAGCCCGTTTTACATCGGAGATTTCAGCCCATACACCAGGTGACCTTGGGAGAGGGGCAAATCTGCCGTTTTTGAAAAAGTTTTCTGAAATGACTGTCAGGAGTCGTGGGATGGATATAAAAAAACAGCCTTCAGAAACAATCTGAAAGTGGTTGAAGAAACGCCACTTATTGTCTATAGACTTATAGTCTTATTTGGCGTATTATGTTAACAATATGGGGGTGAAGTGTCTATGGATATTATAAAAGTATTTGGAGCTAATTTGCGAAAATATCGAACAAAGAAAGGCCTATCTCAAGAACAGTTTGCTGAAATCTGCGGACTACATCGAACGTACATCAGTGATATTGAATGCTTTCAGCGAAATGTTTCCCTCGAAAACGTCCAAAGAATAGCTGATGCTTTAGGCATAGAATCATATAAACTTCTCCAGGAGGAATAAATATGTTATATGTTCACGAAAACAATATGCATTCAAAAATTGCAGCCAACTACAAACATAAAGGCCGTGAGATTCAAGGCTTTTTCGATAATGAGTATATTCCTATGCGTACTCGAATTACTGCACTAACGTTTGACGAGGATCATCTCGATTCTTTTAGCATTGCTGCTGATGAATTCAATGCATACTACAGCAGAATAGAAGCGTTCTCATCTGCTAATGGGATTTCTTCACAGTCGAAATTCGCTTCAACCTTTTTAGAGGAGTTAAGCTGCTATCTCTTTAAGGATTTGCCAGAAATCAGAGACGGTGTTTTTGGAGTATTCAACAAGGGAGTTTATGCTGGGTTGAAGATAGACAACAACCGCCACATTGCCATCATTAAAAAAGATGTCGATTTTTGCATTGGCAAAAAGGTAAATATTTCTATAGACGGGCAGCCTTCCGTGGAACTGATACTCCCTATTGTAGCAGTTGAGGTTAAGACATATCTTGATGCTACAATGTTTGGAGAAATAAAGTCATCCAGCAAATCAATACGAAGCGCCTCACCAAATTCTAAAGCATATGTGCTTATGGGATACAAGTGTATTGCGGATGAACACATAATTGCAGCCCGTCAGGACGCAACACTTACGGAAATGTTTGGTTTGCGCGCTGGCGAACATATGCCTATTCAATCTGGTGTCCTTTTTGATTACTGGAAGGAAATCAAAGAAACTGTTTCATCTATCACCGAAGATGATATAGTTCCTGTTTCAGGCAAACTATTAAACCCATAAGGTCAGAATGTTCACGGTTACGGATTAGTGAAGAAACTCTAATATTGTACCAGCGATAGCTTTAGCGAGCAACGGGGGAACAGCGTTACCTATTTGCTGATATTGTGATAGATTTTTCTCCCACGACATTGTTGTCCTTTTTCCGCAAAAAACATATGTGTCGGGGAATGACTGGAGTCTTGCGCCTTCGCGAGCGGTATAGTTTCGGTTCTCAAATGGATGTATGAAATTACTTTGAAAACTTGCAGGAATTGTTGGCGAGGGCTTGTTTGGATACGGGCGCATATTGTTTTGTGAGTATACCTTCCCGCTGATTTTACTGGCGTCACCTCTCTGTCTCTGCTGGTACTCTTGATTGACGTCTGCCACTGATTGACCAAAGCCAATATGCGAAAACCTTTCCACGAGCCTTGCGGTATGGCGCATGGTCACATGGTTATAGACTTTTTTGCTATTTGTCCTTGCCCAGCGCTGGTAATCGTTTTGCGCATCCATAGTATAGTCACACTCGTCCTGACCTTCGCCGGCCTTTAGTTTTGGAAGATCCATGAGTGCTTGTTCAATAGTTATTTGATCGTCACCAAAGAGGAAACCCTTTGGTTCAATCTTTTCCGTGTCGTATTCAATATCTTTGCGTAAACCAATAAAGAATACGCGAATCCTGCTTTGAGGAACACCGAATTCAGCAGCATTTAGTACGAATACATCCACGTTATAGCCCGCTTGCGTGAATTCATTAAGAATGACATCCTTTACAAGTTCTCCATTTTTCGTCTGCATTGAAAGAATGCCCGTAACATTCTCCATTACAAAAAATCTTGGTGAAAAGTGTCGCACAAAGCGAACAAATTCCATGAAGAGACTATTTCTCGGATCTTTTTTGTCACGGTTGCCACTTAACGAAAAGCCTTGGCAAGGTGGTCCCCCAATTATTCCGTCAATCTCCATGTTTTTTTTCGGGAGCAGGCTATCAAGATCCATTACCTTCGTGATGTCATTTGTTATGACTATAGTATTGGGATGGTTTCTTGTATAGGTTTCAGATGCCCATTCATCTTTTTCTACAGCAAGAGGAATGCTATACCCTGCCATTTCAAAACCGGTGCTTAAACCACCGCAACCAGCAAACAAATCAATTACGTTACGCATTATTTACTATCCTCCGATGAATGGGGCAACCATTCTTTTTCAATTTCGTCAAATGGGAGTTTGTTATCTTCGCAGAATTGCTTTATGCGCCTCATCGCGGTTAGATTTGGCTTGTTTCGTCCATTTTCCCAACGGTTTATTGTGGCAACTGATACACGGATGTTTTTGGCGAAATCTTCTTGAGACATAAGTGCCCTCTTGCGTGTGAGTTTTAGCAATTCGTTTAATGACATCCTGTTAACATCTCCTTTGCAGAAAACTGATATTAGTATAACATAAACCCATCATAATTTCAATTACATTTTAAAAAAAGAATGTAACTTTTTATGCTCCATCAAGCGTAAAAAATCGGCTGCACAGGACAAAAACTGGTGAGGTTGATTTTTTATTGTCAATGACAAAGAAAAGGGGCTGTAAAAAAACAGCCGAAAAAAACCGAGATTCACTATAAATTGAGCGAAACTCGGTTTTTTAATCTTAGAAAGTAAAAAAGAGGATAAATACACATAGAATATGGATTTCAAGGTGCAAAAATCAAACCGACCTTTTTTCGGTTAATAATGTGTATTATTTTTGGGTTCTTCTTCAAATTATGTGTAAAGTCCAAAATACGGTATAAAAAAGTAAAGTGATAAATGGCGTGAAAGACGGGAAACGACTTGCACGACATATCGGCATAATAGCAGAAAGAGCAAGGCGTGTCAAGGGGGCTGCTGCGGCAGCCGTTCATTTCACCCTTTACATGGCTATGAATTTCTGCTGCTCCGGCAACCTGTCGGCAAAGAAAATCTCAAGCCTAGAATGAATCTCACCCGATACCTGCGCCTGCCGGTCCGGCTTCTTGTAATGTCTGCCTGAACCAAGTAGAGCATTTTGAGCAAGCTGTCATCGTTCGGGAATACAGACTTGTTTTTCGAAACCTTCCTCAACTGCCTGTTAAAATTCTCAATGGAATTGGTGGTGTAAATCAGCGTTCTTACCGATTGCTATATATAGGGCTTTCTTTACGATTCTGCCCTCACAGCGGACATTGTAAAGATCTTTTCTTCAATATTCCCGGCTTATTGATGTTTCGTTTTTTCTGATGCTCTGCGGTTCAAATTCGGATTTCAGGTCTCGGACATTCTCTGCTTCCATCAGTGTGAGCAACTCCCGCAATTTCTCTCTCCGTTACTGTTTTGCTGCCCGTACCACCGGATTGTCTTTGTACCTTGGCATAATTATAACCCCCGATTTGATATTTCTGTTTTACACCGTCTCGGAGGTTTACACAATATCTAAAGAAGTCTCAACAAAAAGTCTAACTTTTTGGGGTTACATCGGTTTGCAGTCTCTTTTTTCGGCTGGTTTTTTTAAGTATCATAGCTTTTATTATGAGTTATTTTCTCATTTGCGTCAAAGTTTTTGCGACTCTTTCAGATATGCTGACCGTACCTACTCCGAAGATTGATGTTTGCAGCTTATCTTTTATAGGCCTTTGCCAATATTCGGGAATACTTTCAATACCATGAGCCATTCCGAAAATGGAACCGACTGTTGCGCCGTTGCAATCCGTATCAAATCCGGTTTCCACTGCCATACATATTGATTTTCCGTAATTGCCTTCACCGTATAATAGGGAGGCTACGGTTATCATTGCATTGGGATTGGTGTGACACCATCCGTAACCGGTATATTCATCGTATTTTTCGTGAATGTTTTCAAAACATTCCTTACAGGAAATCCCGTTTTTATATCCGTTTACTACTTGCATAACATCCTCATAAAACCGTGAGGTGTGCGGTACATGGGCAAGCCCGGAAAGTATAATATCCTCAATATTGTCCGTAATCGCAGCGGTGGAGAGAGCGGCAGCAACAAACATAGCTCCGTATATTCCGTTTTTTATGTGTGAGATTGAAGCATCACGCCATGCCATATCGGCGGCAGCCTCAGGGTTGCCGGGATTTATGTATCCGTAATAATCCGTCCTTATTTGCGCGCCTATCCATTCTCTGTAAGGATTTTTGTAAATTGCCGAACAGGGCGGCTCATAGCCTTTTATAAAATTGCAGAATGCCACGCGCTCCGCAGTACAATAAGCTTCTTTCGGTTGATATTTTACCCAGGCCTCCAAAACATTTAACGGTGTGAAGTCAAAGCCGTAATCATCTATTATCTGTTGCGCAAGCACAGTATAGTTTGTGTCATCGTCCGGTGGCATACCGTCTATTGTATCCGCATACGGTCTGTTGATTAAATCGTATTTAAATTTACTTGCATCAACCGCATCAATGTCGCTTTTGAGTATATATCTGTGCATAGGATAATTGTCGCTGTTTTTCAAAAGCGGTATAAGTTCGTCGGTATGTATACCCTCTACACTTTTTCCGAGCATACAGCCACATACCCTTCCGACCCAGGCACCGTTGATTTTGCTTTCAAGGCGATCGGTATCGATTTTTTTCCCAATATTGTAAGGCTTGCTTAATGCTTTGATTTCTTCAAGAGTAGACGGTTCATTATATTTGTAGTTTTCCCTTTTTTTTGCCTCGGTTATTATTTCAAATATAACGTCGCCGAATTTTTTCTTTATAGCGCCCTGCGGAAGCTTAGATATGTCAAAAAATATATCTTTGTACTCCTCAATATCAAGGCCTTCATCGACAGACTGGCGGTATTCGTCAATAATTGCCGATGAATAGGATTCCCAAAAATGCATATTTGAATAATTCGGGCTGATAGTTTTTTTACCGTAATTACCTTTGAATTCTTCTATCATTCGCATATTTCTGTCTAAGATCAGAGAATCCAAAGAAATGTCAAACCGCCGCGAAATATCAATGAGCTTTGAAAGCTCCGGATAGGATGTTCCGTTTTCCCATTTCAATACGGTTTGCCTTGAAACTCCGAATTCTTCGGCAAATTGCTCCCTTGTCATTTTGACAGCTGTTCTCAGTTTATAGATCCTGTCGTTAAGCGGCATAATAATACCTCCTGATATTTTTATTCTATATTACCGTATTACGCCGTGCCCCGTCAAGCAACTGAAAGAGATAATTTTGACAACTACAGGTTACCGAATTACTTACCGCGAAATTATCGGTTATTTATATGTGTGTTACAATATTTATTCCTGAAAACGGTAGGTGTGATTTTTTCATGATAAACAAAGAATTTGATAAACAGATTTTCTTCGTGAAAACCCAACTCTTTTGAAATCTGCTTAATGCTCATATCGGTAGTCAGCAAAAGGTCCTTTGCAAGTTTTAAGCGCTGAGAATATAAATGTTCTTTAAGACCGATGCCGAAATTCTTTTTGAAATATTTTCCGAGATAGTCTGCATTATATCCGAAATGATTTGCTATATTTGAAACCGAGATTCCGTCTTTAATATTATTTCTTATATATTCTGAAATTTGAACTGACAATATTCGGTTCGACATACCTTTTTCGCAGGAGATCCTTTTCAGTTCCTCTAAAATAAGCAGTCCGACGGAGTCGGCGGCATACGGAGAGCAGACTGAGGAATTCGTTATATGGAGAAGCTTTTTAAAAAGCTGTTTAATTTCATAAACATCAGCTTCCGTGAGAATTTTGACCGGAATTTCAATATCGGTATAAAAATGCAGCCAAAAAAAAGAAACAGGCTCCGATATAAACTCATATCCGTAATGCTCCTTTGCAGGCTCAAGCAGGAGCAGTTGATTTTTTTTTAATGTATATTTTTGTTTTTCCTCTGCAATATAAAGCATACCTTCAATCACAAGTATAATCTCAAAGCTGTCAATCGTGCGTCGAGGGTGAATCCATTTTCCCGAAGAATGAAATTCCCCGATCATATCGTATGAAAAATATTTATTGTTTTCTAATTTTATCATATCTGTTTTTCTCATCTTTTTACTGTATTTAGGTATTGAAAGGATAACTTAATCACATTATAATTGAAAAAAAGGGCTAAATCAACACTATTTTAAAAAAGGATGATTCTTATGAATAATATCGAGTTTTCGGATGTCAAAATAACAGGAGGTTATTGGAAAGCACGACAGGATATAAACCGTTCGGTTACACTTAAAGCGGTTTACGATCGTTTCAATGAAACAGGCAGATTCGAAGCGTTGAAATGCGACCTTAGGGACGGCGACACAAACATACCGCATATTTTTTGGGATTCGGATGTTGCAAAATGGATTGAAGGAGCATCGTATATTTTGCATTCGGAAAAAAATGATCAAGCGGTGGAAATAATTGAAAACGCTATTGATCTCATTATTAAGAACAGCGATGAAAACGGGTATTTTAACAGTCATTTTCTTGTGGCGGAAAAGGAGAACAGATTCCGCTTAAGAGAATGTCATGAGCTTTACTGTGCGGGACATCTTATAGAAGCTGCCGTCGCTTATTATGAGCTTACCGGTAAAGACCGATTTTTAAATGCTGTAAAAAAATATGCGGATTACATTGAGCGAGCGTTTAAAATTGATAATACAGCTGCTTTTATAACTCCCGGTCATCCGGAAATAGAGCTTGCTTTGGTACGGCTTTATAAGGCAACCGGCGAAAAGCGTTACATTGAGCTTGCAAAATATTTTATTGATAAACGCGGAAACTGTGACGAACCCGGTATTTATACCGATTGGGCAAACGAGTATTACAGCCAGGATGAGATTCCCGTGAGAGAGCGTAAAACAGCAGAGGGACACTGTGTCAGGGCACTTTATCTCATGTGTGCCGCTGCGGATATAGCCTATATTTACAAAGACAACGATTTGAAAACGGCGTGCGAACGCTTTTTTGACAGTATTGTTAATAAACGAATGTATATTACAGGCGGAGTAGGTTCTTCAAATATGGGCGAATCATTTACGATCGACTACGATTTGCCGAACAGGACGGCTTATGCCGAAACCTGCGCCGCAATATCACTTGCTATGTTTGCCGAGCGTATGCTTAAATTCGGTGCCGATTCAAGATATTCGGATATTATCGAAAGAACGATGTATAACGGTATAATGTCGGGAATTTCATTGGACGGTAAATCTTTCTTCTATGAAAATCCGCTTGAAATCGACCCTGATTTTAACAATATAAATACTTCAACCAAGGTGAAAGAGCGTTTTCCGATTACTCAAAGAGTAGAGGTGTTTGATTGCTCCTGCTGTCCGCCGAATATAATGCGCTTTGTGGCATCAATATCGGGACTTATATACGGATTTGATGACAATACGGTTTATATAAATCAATATATGAATTCTGAAGGCGATGTAAACGGAATTAAAATCAGTCAAAAAACCGACTACCCGAATAACGGAAAAATAACCGTAAGGTGCAACTCGAATAAAAAACAAATTGCTTTCAGAATACCTTGTTGGTGCAAATCATTTAATATAAACAAAAAGTATTCAATTAAGAACGGCTATGCATATGTTGACCTTGATTCCGAAGAAAATATTGAGCTTGAGCTTGATATGCCGGTAAGAATCATTTCCGCAAACAGGCGTATTCATTCCGATGCAGGCAGAATTGCGGTTATGCGAGGCCCTGTGGTTTATTGTGCGGAGGGCATCGATAACGGCGCTGATATTAAAAGCATTGCCTTGCCGGCTGAATCTGTTTTTGAGCTTGCGGAAAGCGAATTTTTACTTCCGATACTTAAAACCGAAGCATACCGTCCGTTTGAGAGCGACAGTCTTTATTATGAAGCAGTGGACGATTACGAGAAAATCCCTCTTACACTTATTCCGTATTATGCTTTTGCAAATCGCGGTGAAAGCGAAATGCAGGTTTGGCTGTTAAGAAAATAACGGTATGCAGGGATTATGGGAATCCGTCTGAATTTGCGGGATGATATCATGAACCGGAATGTTTTTTTCTATATTCAAAAGGAGTAAGATGCTCATGATATTTGAAGAATTTATAAAAAAGGCGAACATCGGTTATCCCGATATTTTCACCAACCTTTTGCAAAGAAAGTTCAGAGGAGGCAAGCAATCGTTTTGCGGCAGCAAGGCGCACCCTTGTGATATAGGTCTTTGCGTTTATTCCGTAATAGCTTTTAAAGTTTTTGGATATATAGTCCGGACTGTAATTAAATCTTTCACCTAAATCTTCAACATTTATCGGGGCTGATAGATTTTTGTGAATATAGCCGATGATCTTTTCAAAAGGAAAATCCGCTTTAACAGGATTGCTTTGTAATATTTCCATTTCGTTAATCGCTGCAATAAAAAGAAGACTCAAATAATCATTTTTTAACAAAATCGGGTTATAAACAGACAGCATGGTTTTGAATAATTCAAGTAAAAAAGACGAATTCCCGGAAACAGACCAAACATGATTTGCCATATGATTTACAGGTTCATAATCTGTTGTGAAAGCTACGGAATAAAAACTGCAGCATGACCGGTTTTGAATAGAGGCATAAAATTTGCTGAAAGGCGGAATTATAAGATAGGAATTTGTACCGATGCTGTGGCTTGCGTTTTCAAATGTAAATTTAAGAAAGCCGCTTTCAACAAAAAACATTTCATAGGTGTGAGAAAACCTTTGATTATAATTCCAATCTCCGTTGATACTTAAATAGTTTATACTTTCTGCCGTTATGCTTTCGAGAGAAATCTTTTTATCATAAAGCTTTTGATTTGAACAAATAAACATTTCGGATATTCTCCACTTTTACGTTTTTTTTTCTATTGCGCAAAAGTTAGCGCAGCATTATAATATTATTGCAATAATGCCAAAAATAAGAAAAACAAATGTGATAAAATATGCAGATCGAATCAGCAATATTATGATTGAATTATAGCACTGTTTCGGAAAATGTCAATATTAACTGTCACATTTCGGAGGTTGAAAAATGGTTATCACAAAGAAATATCTTGTTTTTCCGGTGAGCGATTTTGTAAAGGTAAGAGAAATTGATTTTTACAATAAAGACAAGCTTTTAGACGATATTTATATCAAATTAGATTATATTAATCCTAAATATAACATATATTATCCGGTTGAGAAATATAAAGGAATGAATATAGATGTTATAATACATCCGGATATAGACTTCCGTTGGGATCAAACAGATGAACCGGACTATACGTTTGTATACAATTGTCCTTTCAGACCGAAATTACATTTTACGGCTGCTTTCGGGTGGCTTAATGACCCAAACGGACTGTTTGAATATACATCAAAGGTTACCGGAGAAAAAGTGTATAATATGTATTTTCAATATAATCCTTACGGTAATATATGGGGCAATATTCATTGGGGTCATGCAGTCAGTAAAGATTTGCTGCATTGGGAACAAAAAAGCTCGGTTCTGGCACCCGATGAGCTTGGAATGATTTTCTCGGGAAGTGCCGTTGTGGACAGTGAAAACCGTTCGGGACTAAAGTCCGGAGAAGAAGATGTAATACTGATTTATTATACCGCAGCAGGCGGAACAAACAAGCTGTCTGAAAATAAAAAGTTTACACAGTGCATAGCATATTCCAATGATTGCGGAAGAACCTTTGTAAAGTATAAAGAAAACCCGGTAATACAGAATGTCGGCAATGATAACCGGGATCCGAAGGTTGTTTGGTGTGAGGAAATGCAATGTTATGTTATGGCGTTGTACTTAAAGGAGGGAACTTCTTCATTCGGAATTTTTACTTCAAGGGATTTATTGCATTGGGAATTTCTGCAGGAAATGGTAATCGACGGTGATGCCGAATGCCCGGATCTTTACCCGATATATGTTCAAGACGGGGAAAGGGAACGCAAATGGGTCATAACAGCCGCATCGGGGAAATATATAATTTGTGAATGCTCTGAAAACGGTTTTCAAATAATTCAACAAGCCATGCCGCTTAATTATACGCTGTACTCTTACGCTGCACAGACATTTTATAATGTTTCGGATGACAGGATAATACGTATGTCATGGAACAGAGATGTATTCTTTCCGGAATCTCCATTCAGCCAGCAAATGAGTATTCCGTACGACATTGTTTTGAAGAAAAAAGATAATTTGTATATTCTTTGTGCGAAACCGATCAAGGAGCTTGAAAAGCTTATATGCGACAAGTATGAAATCAAAAATATTTCTATATCTGAAAATAAAGAATTTAAAATTCCGTTGAAAAAAAGTGCATATATAATTTCCGTCGGCATTGCAAGAGAAAAATTCGAAAATCTTACTATAAGTTTCTTTGATTGTGCCGTAAATATGGATTCGGCAAACAATCAGGCCGTATGCGGTGACAAAAAAATTCCGCTCTGCGTATATAAAAACACCGCTGATTTGTCTTTGATTATTGATAAGTGCAGTATAGAACTTATAAGCAGTGACGGTGCGGCAACCATGACGATTCCCGCAATCTGTGATTATAATATAGATTCACTTGTTATAAGCTCATCAAGCTCCGTCGAACTGGATTACTTGACTGTTTCGGAGTTGGAATCCGTGTATAATGCTTAACAGTGCAATATTAATGTATAAATTCACATAAAAACCCTGATAAGAATGTTTTTTATCCGTCGCTTGAAATGGGAAAAATATACAGTGAAAAAATTTGATGTAGTGAGCTTGGGTGAAATTCTTATCGATTTCACGCAAAAAAGCGTTAATGATTTGGAATTTACCGCAAATCCGGGCGGTGCGCCGTGTAATGTTTTGGCACAATTATCAAGGCTTGGGAAAAAACCGCATTTTTAGGTAAAGTCGGGCACGACCAATTTGGTTTTTTTCTTGAAAACACCCTTATATGCCATAGTATTAATACCGACGGTGTGGTTGCAACAGATGAAGCATTCACAACACTGGCATTTGTGGGACTTGATTCGCAGGGGAATCGCAGTTTCTCGTTTGTAAGAAATAATTCGGCAGATGTTTTACTTTCGAAGGATGAGGTCAAGTACGATATTATTGCCGAAGGTAAAATTTTTCATTGCGGAAGTCTTTCATTGACTCACAGCTGTTCGGCTGCAGCGACCGTAAGCGCACTTGAATTTGCCGCTTCGCTCGGACTCCTAATATCCGTAGACCCCAATATACGGCTAAAGCTTTGGAAAAATCCGAACGATGCTGCAAAGGCGGTTGACTATTTGTTTAAAATGGCGGATATAATTAATGTCTACTGAATAATTGCATTAGCAAATGCAATTATATAAAATCGAG
>ERZ772819.3219-NODE-3219-length-11647-cov-6.214545_pt1 | contig 11647 bp, 8 predicted proteins | sample MGYA00580860_ERZ772819 | MGnify/ENA primary metagenome ERZ772819 (study PRJEB29015, sample SAMEA2737683) | human gut metagenome | biome: human gut; feature: human-associated habitat; material: faeces | place: China | collected 2012 ...
AGTGTCCGCCACAGGAATGTTCTTCTTCAGCAGAAGTTTCTTCTGTTGCTGTTTCTTCATGCTGTCCACAGCAGGAATGACCTTCTTCGTGGTGATGGTCACAATTTGTACCTGCAGATTCCAGTTCTCCTGCAAGATAGGCATTCACTGCCGCATCTACTTCTCCTGCTGCACCGGATATAACTTTGATACCGGCTTCTTTCAGCGCTTCTTGTGCACCTTCTCCGATACCGCCACAGATCAGAACATTTGCACTCTGCTCAGAAAGGAATCCTGCAAGCGCACTGTGTCCGGCGCCACCAGCATGAACAATCTGCATGGAAGTGATCTTTCCGTCTTCTACCTCATACATTTTAAAAGTTTCTGTCTTTCCGAAGTGCTGGAAAATAGATCCGCCTTCGTATGTTACTGCTATTTTCATTTGTAAAATCCTCCTTGAGATACCTTTACTCAATAGTATAACATATGGATTGCGAAACGCATAGAAAAAGTATACAATAATGAAAGAAATAATGAGACAAAACGAAAGAAAAAAGGGACTGGAAAATGAGTAGTATTTATTTGAGCAACGCAATATTTATGATGATAATACTGACGATCATCTTTTTAAGGATCCGGTATTATATTACATGGAGCCCGAGTAAAAAATATACGATGATCTTTATTGGCATGGTAGAGCTTTATGTGTTAATGGATGCATTGTTTATGAAAGAACTCTTAGGTAAGTCAGGAAACCTTTTGCAGTTTAAGCTGGTTGTGTTTTTCTTTTATCTGGTTTATGTAATCATGCCATATGTGTGGCATTTGTTTATGCAGAGTTATATGGGGATTAACCGTTCAAAGAAGCAAAGATTTGCGGAAATGATTCCGTTCATTCTCCTGATTCTGATGGTGCTTCTCTCAGTTCCGACGGGAATTGTCTGGAGATTTTCACGGAACCGGACCTATATACGCGGTACATTTTTCGGAGTGTTTGCCGTACTCAATCTGTTTTATTACGTTTATACATTTGCACAGACATTCTTCATTTTATTCATGAACAATACAAAGGGTGTCAGATATCTCATAAAATCGGCACTGTTTTCAGCAGTCCCACTGATCGGAATTCTGGCAAATACCTATATCATTCCACTTTATGGGGCGTATCCGTTCCAACCGTACTGCCTGGTAATCGGAGCACTGCTCTCCTACCTGTTCATGGTGGAGCACCAGCAAGATCAGATGGAGTTTGAACACCGGAAAAGACTGTCCAAAGCATTGGAACTGGAAAAAGAATCGACACGGAAAGCGAAAGTAGCCGGTGAGGTAAAGAATGCTTTCCTTGCAAATATGTCCCATGATATCCGTACCCCGATGAATGCGATCATTGGATTTTCTGATATCATTGCAGAACATCCGGATGATGAAGAAATTGTAAAAAATGCCATTTCCAAAATTCAGGCATCTGGTGAGATTCTTCTGAAGATCATCAATGATGTGTTGGATCTGTCTAAAATCGAAAGTGGAAAGGCAGAAATTGTGGAGATGGTAACTGACCTGAAGCAAATGGAAGAAAATCTGAAAATGATGCTCGAATACAGCATCCAAAAGGGAATGATTGATTTCAAAGTTGAGGATCAAATAGAGAATCCACTGGTATGGTGTGATGCGACAAAACTGCAGCAGGTTCTGGTAAATGTACTGAATAATGCAGTTAAATTTACCCCAGCGGGAGGAACGATCACATTTAGCTGCGTCCAGAGAATGATCGCACCTGGATTTGCCGAATACAAATTCACGATAAAGGATACCGGAATCGGTATGACTGAAGAATTTCAGAAACATGCGTTTGAGGCATTTGAAAGAGAGCGAACTTCTACCGAGAGCAAGACTGAAGGAACAGGGCTTGGACTTGCGATTGTGAAGAAACTGGTAGATCTGATGCATGGTAATGTGATAATCCAAAGTAATTCCGGTCAGGGAACCAAAATACAGATTTCACTTCCCCTTCGGATTGCAACGGAAAATCAGCTTCATCAATCAGATAAAGCAAAGGAATACAAAATAGGTCTTGACGGAATGCATGTACTTTTGGTGGAAGATAATGAATTAAATGCAGAAATTGCCATGGAAGTTTTGAAAAATAAAGGGGTTCTTGTGAACTGGGTTCCGGATGGATGTGCCTGTGTGGAAGAAATTCAAGATAAGGAAGCAGGCACATATCAGTTTATCCTGATGGATGTACAGATGCCACGGATGAATGGATACGAAGCGACACAGAAAATCCGTCAGCTTGCAGATGTGAAGAAGGCACAGATTCCAATCATTGCCATGACTGCAAATGCATTTGAGGAAGACCGGAAACATGCGCTGGATGCTGGGATGGATGGGTTTATTATGAAACCGTTCCGGGTGGATGAGATGATGAAGGTGATCGGAGAAGTGATGGAATAAATGAATGTGGAAAGAGCAGGGAAAGAACTTTGGAAAGTTCATCCCCTGCTCGCAGTTTTGGCACTGGATTTAAATATAGATTGTGTATTCTTTTATTTTTGCAAAAATATGTTATTTTTCCATCAAAACTCTGCATTTTTTACGATTGCAGGCAATTCCATATTTCAATATAGTGCGAATATCATCTTTATAAAACACACTGATATAATCTTTAGCATTAATCTGATGGAGTGCTTTTTGGCACTCTTCTTCCAACGATTCAACTTCAGCATATTTTATTTCAATTACAATACCGATATTCAAATCATCAATCCAGATCAGAATATCACTGAAACCATTTCCGGCTTCTTTGTTTGATTTAACAATCCATTCACCTTTAAAACTTAGGATTCCTAATAAAATACCATGATAAAAGTTTTCTTTTATCGGCTTTCTGACAAAAGTATCTCGAACGCTGATTGTCTTTTTCATATATTCGGTAAACAGAGTTTCGACTATTTCTGGTTTTCCTTCTGAAAGTGCATTACAGAAAGAATCAACCATTGCGCCATCTTTTGAAACATCCGATTTGAACATTTTCATAATATGCTCAGTCATAATATTCCGAATTTCCCGGTTCGGAATGACAAGATTATAGCGGTTATCCTCAGCTTCTCCTCGCTGCGTCAGATATCCGGTCATAAAAAGTGTACTCCAGATATTTTCGATAGACGTGTATAATTCTTTATAGGTTAATTCTTCACTGATTTCTTTTTGAATAGCTTCTCCATTCACCAGACGCTCTAATTCCGCTTTTGCTGTATCCCTTCCACTATAGATATCTGTGATAAAATGTTGGATGATATCATTTCCACTTGTATTTGACCAATAGTTTCTTGGTTTTGCAGAAGGATCATCTAAATGTTCGTCGCAGTAATTAATGACATCCCAGGGGCAATAGACATCTACATTTCCAAAACGGTATCCGTCATACCATTCTTTTACAGTGTTGTACAGTTCATCCTGCTGGTAATAGTGAAGCATATCTTTCACTTCAGCGTCCGTGAAGCCAAAGCATTCATCAAACATCACTTTGGTGATAGGAAATACTTTAAAATTATTCAATCCCGTAAAAATGCTTTCTTTTGCAACGCGAAGGCAACCTGTAAGAACTGCAAATTTGAGACTATCATTTGTTTTTAATGCATTTTCGAAAAGATTTCGGATGAGAAGAGTCATTTCATCGTAATATCCGTGTTCGTTTGCTTTGGCAAGTGGAACGTCGTATTCGTCAATAAGAACGATAACCTTTTGACCGTAATGTTTTTCCAGAAGCTCAGTCAGTTCTCTCAGGCTGTAAACCAGTGTATCTTCAGCTAAATTACTTTTAAGTAATTCGCGAAAAATACTTTTTTCATTTTTCGTAAGATTTTGACTTTCTTCCAGGAATCCCAGACGTCTGCATTCTTCGTTTATGACCTTGTTCAGTAATCTGCATGCTCCGTCAAATGAGCTGGAATTGATACCTTTTAAACTGATCGATACAACTGGAAACTTTCCCATATACTTTTCACACAATGCTGGATTTTCAGAAATGTAAAGTCCTTCAAATAATGCAGGATCTGTTCCGATTTCAAAGAAATGACGAAGCATACTCATATTCAATGATTTCCCAAAGCGACGTGGACGGGTAAATAGATTCGCTTTTCCACATTTATTTAATAGTTGTTCGATTAACTTTGTTTTATCAACGTAATAAAAATCTTCTTTCCGAAGCTCTTCAAAGCTTTCGATGCCAATTGGCAGTTTTTTCTTTTTTACCATAAATGCTTCTGCCTTCCTGTTATAAAATGATTATCATGTTATTATAATAGTATCGCAGGTCAGATCTTTTCGCAATTACTATTTTGGGCTTCCTATTCTATCCTAATAAGACTCCTGGTTTATGTTTCCCATTTTCATATTTGAAAAAGAATTCGGAATGTGCGTAGGCGACTGTGTTCACTTTTGCACCGGGATAAAAGATCAGGGCATCTGTTGTTCCAGGATCATCGAAAAAGATTTCTTGATTGAAATCTTTTACCTGTATCGTGTCCGAAGTTGTCAGATCATTTTCAACGTCAACAGCATGATAATAGGTTCCGAGATAGACACCGGAACCTATTATTATGAGAACCGCAATGATCAGAATAAAAATCCGTTTTTTCTTTTTCATATGTTCCCCTTAATTTGTAAAATGGATAAGCTCATCTAATTTCATCAGTATACACTCTATGCACGAGTATGTTGTCCACGATTTTGATAATCTTTATCAATCCGCTTCTTCCAACTAGAATCAAGCGCTGCATTGCACCGAACAGCAGATATGGCATCATTTAATACTTCATAATTCAATGCAGTTCCTTCGCAGTCACATTGATAATTGGCAGCTTTATCGGTGTCAATTCCAAAATGACTGGCTGTTTCAATCGCATCAATATTTGCGCCAAGAAAGAGAAATTCCCATCCATATTTTTCTTTTTGTCGTTCGATCATCTGCTTTACTTTATCACTGCTGTACATATGACTTGCATTTTCCATACCATCTGTCATGATGATAAAAACGGTATGCTCCGGTACATCTTCCGTGCGCGCATATTTGTGGACATTTCCAATGTGATGGATAGCACCGCCGATCGCATCCAGGAGAGCCGTACAGCCGTACACAGAATAATCGTCTTCTGTCATAGAGGGAATCTTAGGCACCTCTACTCTGTCATAAAGGACTTTACTGTTATTGTTAAAAAGCACGGAAGAAATCAGCGCCTGCCCTGCCTCTCTTTTCTGCTTTTCAATCATAGAATTGAAGCCGCCTATGGTGTCCTTTTCCAGTCCGCTCATGGATCCGCTGCGATCTAAAATAAATACAACTTCTGTCAGATTTTTTCTCATACTAAATTTCCTCCTAAGTAATGGCTTATTTTTTTTGTAACTATAGGATACTGCCATTTTCAGGGGAAATGGTCGCATGAAAAGCGACACTTTTTTATGGATCAGAAAATTTCTACAGAATCATATCAGGTGAACAACGCTATGTACCAAATTGCCAAACTATTTTCTTCTTAGCCTCCAATCAGACTTTGATCAAAGGCAAAGAGTGCTTCATTGATTTCGTAAATACTATAATTTTGCTTCAAGATAAAATATTCAACGATTACGTCAAATTTGCTGGAATGAGACAGGGCAAATCCTGCTTTCATCAGCATATCCTGAATTTCCGGAAGCGGAAGCTCAAGTGCCAGTGCAAATGCAAGAACGGTCGGTTTGGATGGTTTGTAGTACTTGTCATTTTTAATCTTGGAAAATAATTTCCGGTCAATATTGGCTTTCTTATAACACTGAGAATCGGTCATTCCACTTTCATCAATCTTCCGAAGCAGCATTTCAGAAAAGCTTTCATCCATTTGTTGCAAGGCATCTTCCAAAGTTGCAGCCTTACTTAATGGTACATTTGATGGCTCTGGTAAAGATATGCTTTCACAGAGATCCATTTCCCGAAACTGCTTCTGGCGCCTCATTGCTTCGGATGTTTTGTTAATGTGTGTTTCTACATAATGATCATCGATATAAGATGCAATATCAGAAAACAGTTTGCTGCTGATCCGATAAGCTGCTTTATCAAAAATGACGATGTATACCGTCATATCATTTTCCATAAGAAATGCGCTGATCGCGTCGACTGCAACCTTCAGCGCCTGAGCTTTCGGATAGCCGTAAATTCCGGAAGAAATCAGTGGAAATGCTATGGTTTCACAATGTTTTTCTTTTGCAAGTGCTAAGGAATTTTCATAGCAGGAAGTAAGCAGCTCCCGCTCATGAAACTGTCCGCCTCTCCATATAGGACCTACTGCGTGAATGACATAATTGCAAGGCAGATCATAGGCGTTTGTAATCTTTGCATCTCCGGTCTGACAGCCGCCTAATGTGCGGCATTCCGCTAAAAGCTTGGATCCTGCTGCACGGTGAATGCAGCCATCCACTCCACCGCCGCCGAGCAGGGAAGAATTCGCGGCATTGACAATGGCGTCTACGGGCATTTTTGTGATATCATTTCTGACGATTTGTAATGGCATGGGTTGGTGTGCTCCTTTAGGTTAGTGTTTGATGATTTTACTTTTATAGTAATGATAAGCAGGTGCCTTTTTTAATTTTTCAAAACATATACAGTGCTTTTATATGCACCTTGTCGTTCCAAAATTCCCATATTGACCAGTTCTCCAAGAATTCTTCTTGCTCGACGTTGCTTTACTCCAAGTAATTCTTCTACTTGCCGAGATTTAATCGATCCTGTCTCTTTCGCAAATTGAATAATTGAATTTTGCTGTGCCGACAAACTATTTACCGGCGTTTTACCGGCATTTACCGGCATTTTATCGGCATTTACCGGCATTTTATCGGCATTATTACTTTCAATTACTTTACTGCTTCCAGTTTCTATTCCATAATCAAACGAATATGCATCATCCAATGGAACAATAATCCGGAATACATCGTCTTCCACAAACAAAGGATCTTTCCCTGAATAATATTTGCTGTATTTGAATAATTTTCTTACTCCAGATCCAAGCTGGTCAGCATAACCGATATTCCTGAAAAAGGATGCTATAAGCGGATTCTTTGGATTTGGTTCCAGATTATCTACTGTGATAAAGCCTTCCTTTGTTGCACGATTCGCATTTTCCACATACATTCGATCTTTCTCAATCACAAACTTTGCTGTATAACTGCTTGTAAACTCCCGGTGCATCAACGTATTACTGATCATTTCTCTGACAATTGTATTCCGGAGACTTTTGTTTACTGTATCTTCAAGGAAGAACTTGTCTGGCAAGTTTTTTCTTCCAAAATCAAGGAGCTGGCTATAACTTCCAATTAGGTTTGTCTTAATAATTTCCCGGTCATCGTAACGATCTATATTAACTTTTCGCACAAGTGCATCGGTCACATAAGTCGGTACAACATTTAAAATTACATCGTCTTTTCCTAACAGCATAATTGCTGCTAAATTGAAACCCTCTTCTCCGGTAACGATATCTCTACCGTATAATCCTGCACTTTTCAAAAGTTCCTGATCATCCATAGTTGTCCAGGGATGCTGACCACCTGCATGATTCTGTGCCATAATACGAATCTTTGGCAGCAGATCTAATCTCAAATCTTCCATTTTTGCATAAGGATAGATTTTCTTTTCTGTAAAAATATTCTGCTTACGAATATACATCTGTGCAATTGCACTGGTAGATGTTATTTTTACATCCGCATCATCCACACGGTCATAGATGACTTTTTTGAAGCTGTGAACCTCTGCACTAGGCGGAATATGAACATGAATGATCGTATGACTTTCATCATATTTTATAATTTCCGGTACCAAATATATCGTTGGTGAGAACAATGTAGGATTACTAATAACCTTAATAAAGTTTTTTACCATATCAGGAGCTGCTTTTTCTGGTATTCCTACTACAGTCCCATCATCTAATATTCCCATGAAAAGGTCTCCGCCAAATCTGTTCAGAAATGAGCAAACTGTCTCATAGGTATCATTTTCAATTCCATTTCCACAGCGTTTAAATTCAACCGCTACAGTTTCACCAATTGTAAGAATGGATTGTACTTCTTTTATTTCCATTTGGTCACCTCATTCTATAATTAATGCTTAAATTTCATCTACTGATCTAAAACATATTGTTGTACTATTATCAAGTATTTTTGAAAACTAATCAAGTATATTTTTATACATATCAGGACTACATGGTTTTCTTCAGCTGACTTCTGACACGATCATATTTCCCATTATCGCCATGTCGTGAGCTAATGAAAACTTTAATTTTGTGGCATGATTCGATTTTTAAGGAAGGTGTCGTTTCTTCAACCGTTTTCTTTTTGTCCGTGTATTCCCATTCTGCACCTATAACAGGAGTACTAAATCCAGTTAATCTAATTCCCATATTCTTTCTTCCTCTGCAAAAATACTACTAATCATAAATTATTTGATACTCCTTCAGTCACATTCCATGAAAGAATTCACTGTCACAGAAGATATCTATCTCATATTGGGTTAATGCAATATCCAGCTTTCCCAGCTAATATCTCGAAATAAAGCCTGAATAAATGCGGCTTTAGAGGCAATCCATTCACTTACTTTACATTTTATGATGGATGTGATATATCAGCAGATAATATTAAAATGTGTTCCACAAACAGGACCATAGGGTGCTGCAGTGCACGGGTTAAGTCCATGTTCTGATATCATCGCAAAACATGGAGAATAACTGAATTATCAACAAATAATTCTTCCATTTATTATATCCCGCCCAATTCTACATAGTAATTTTTCAAATCTTCTGTCAATTGTTCTTTCACTCTTGCCCAATCTTCTTCCGTCATCTGGCTATACAATGCATGATTCATAGAAATGACACTTAAATCTTTTGAGTAATACAAAAATCTCTTCCGCTCAAACTTTTCAAATGGATTCGTAAGCATATTTCTGCTAATAGCTTTTCGATCTTTCAGTGTCTTTGCATTATACGGGCAGGTTCTTCTATCTACCGGAAGTCCCCGGTCAATCCTATTCTGATAAAATCCAATATAACCGTCCAAAACTTTTTCTATGTCTGCATCTCCAATCGTATTAACAACTTTTATAAAGGACAACATAAATGGCATTTTGTACGAAAGTGAATAATCGCGTTCCTCCAAAAAATCAAAGAAATCTTGTTTTATTGTACTGTCATTATGCTCTTTAATATTTAGCTCTTTTCGATATTTTTCTACATCATCCGGACTAAATAAGTAAATGGATCTGCTCCCGAATTTATATTCTACGCTCGGTATGATTTTCCTTTTTTTAATCCAACTGGTTACGGTTCCTGTACTGACAAAATATTCTCTGGCAATCTGTTCCTGACTCAGATAACTGCCATATTTATCTTCAAATGAATCAATGTCAACTTCCGATATACGTTCAATTCTTTCTTCCATTCCGTCTATGATTACCATGTCTCCCTGCTTATAATCCATTTTAGTAATATCACCAAATGGAACATAATATGGATTGGCAAATATAGAATGCATATTGCAGGCTTTCACCATAGAACCGTATTCATCTACAACATCGATTACGATAACGTTCTTTTTCGTATCTGTTTTTCTCAGGCCTCTTCCAATCTGTTGCAAATACAGTACTTTTGATAATGTCGGTCTTGCCATAACAAGAATTCCAAGTTCTGGATAATCCCATCCTTCAGAAATCATATTACATGCACATAAAAAACGAATTTTTTTCTGTTTAAATGCATTCATTATGGCATCCGGATTTTTTGCTTGACGAGTATAACTTGATGCCAAAATCCCTGCCTGATTTAATAATCTTGCCATTTCATTCGCATGAGCTACATTAACACAGAAAATAATTCCCTGCCTTTTTCCTGCTTCTCCTTCTAGAAAATATTCCTTTAAAACATTCACAATCAGTTCATTTCTAGAAGTAACTCTAATTCGCTTTTCCAGATCGGCATTCACATAATCTTTGCCATTAAAACGTACCTTTGAAAGATCAATATTCGTTTCAATCCGGTAAACATTTGCCTTTGCTACGATTTCCTTTTTCATTGCTTCTTTTAAAGACAATGATGTGGAATAAGTCCCAAAAACAGTTTCCAGCTTCTTTTTATCCGGTCTTTGGTCCGTAGCTGTAAGCCCTACCGTAAAATCCGTATCATAATATTGAATAACCCGTTTTAAAATCGGTGCAACCGCATGATGTGCCTCATCCACTACAAGATAATTATAATAATCTGACGGCATTTCTGTATAGTGTCTTGCCATATATGCATAAGTTCGTATCTCAATATGATCTACCAGTTCCGGCAGAGACTTTTTTACTCTTTCTCTCCAGTCCAGCAGAATATTGATTCCCGGAACTAAGATTAATGCATGGAAATCCGGTTTGTCATTCGCAAAAATGCGTAAATCTTCTTCTATGATTTTTGATTTTCCGGATGCTGTCGGCAGTACAATCAAAAATGCCTTCACCCCAGCACTCCTACGTTTTTGGATTTCTTGCAGACTAATAGTCTGATGTTCATATAATTCAACAGCTCTGTCTATTTTGAGCCCATCATCAACAAAATTGGATGCATCTTTTCCCAGAAACTGTTTGATATCATCCTCTATTCGGTTCTCAAATGCACAATCTTCACTGGAAAATCGAAATAATTTTATTCCCCATAACATACAGGTATTTTGTTTATGCAATTGATTCCTATATTTTTCTTCACCGATAATCTGCGGATGGTGGTATGTAACACCATTTTCTTCTATTGCATATTGTCCGTTTTTGGTTCTTATTAGATAATCTAGGAAATAATTTTTCCCAGCTTCATCACAAATGCCGTATTCTCTCGACAAATACTTAAGTGCATTCATTCCATATACATTAGAAAAATTTTGCTCGAATCGAAATTCCAGTGGAGATACATCTGCCTGCTCTCCACGGTCTCCAATACTAACTGTATAATCTACAGTTGCTGATATTTCTTTGTTTAACAGATAACGATCCACTTCTTCTTGTGAATATCCTAAAAAACGAAAGACTCTATTAAACTGGTGCATATAATTATTCTGCTTATCAGTAATAAGCATATATGAAAAGACAGCCTCGCCTTTGTTACAATCACAAATGTCTTCGTCTATAATAACCATATCTGTGCCGTTATCATAAAATTTCGATGTTCCGCCATTCGGATAATTCACCTGTTCTCTCAATCCAAAATCAACATGATCTATTATAAACTTGTCTTTCGTAATAGTAGGTTCAGCCACTTTTGATCCTCCCGTCCTGGCCGTACATCACCGGTATACCAATATTCTTCAATCGCTATACCTTTCATATCACTTATAAATTCGCAGAAACTTTCATAAGTGAAATCTGTGAAATATCTTCCATTTCTTTCCCCCTCAAACTCTCCGTATTTAAAAGAAGTATAAATGATACCATTATCAGTCAGTGCATTCAGCATCTTCATAAGCACACTTCTTAGTTCTTCTTTTGGCAAATGCAGAATGGACGAACATGCCCATATTCCATCGTATCGGTTTCGATCATCCAATTCTTGAAAAAGCATCTGCTGTACTGGGATTCCTACGTAGCTTTCAGCAATTTGGCACAGCTCTGCTGATCCATCAATAG
>ERZ772819.3232-NODE-3232-length-11624-cov-3.993085_pt1 | contig 11624 bp, 10 predicted proteins | sample MGYA00580860_ERZ772819 | MGnify/ENA primary metagenome ERZ772819 (study PRJEB29015, sample SAMEA2737683) | human gut metagenome | biome: human gut; feature: human-associated habitat; material: faeces | place: China | collected 2012 ...
TTGATTACAGTGCGACTGAGAAGGTGAGATATGAGATCATCAGTGTAGTAAACAGTAATCCTGATGCTGTAAGCGTTACATATTCTGAAGGTGGCAGTAGTGTTGCTTATCAGTGCAAAGAGATCGGCGATGCTGATCTTACGGTGACGTATAAATTGCCTGATGATGAAACAGAAACAACATATACATGGTTATGCCATATGCATGTGACAGATGTCCAATATACTGTAAAGCTGGCAAAGACAAATGCGTTTCAGAACCCTATCTATAGCGGTGGGCGTGACAACACAATGGTTACAGGCACCAAGGCAGTGATTACAGCCGGTATTGATTCATACAACGAGTACGAACGGAGAAATAGTACGGTTGTTGACAAAAATACATTGTATGAGGGCTCCGATTATACCTTTGAATGGAGCATTAGTGATGATCCAAATGTTACACTTACGTCTAATGCTAATCAATGTGAGCTTCAGGTGGGTAATCAGAGTCAGGGAGGAAGGTTTAAGTTATCTCTGAAGACTACTGTTGTAAAGGCAACTGCATCAAAAGACGGAGCAGTCACCAAAGCATGCACTGGCTGTGATGTTAAGGAGACGACAGTGATTCCTTATGTAAAGACCATTGCACTCTCCAAAACATCTTATGCTTATAATGGCAAGGTTCAGAAACCGTCAGTGACCGTGAAGGATGCAAAGAACGGCAGTCTGAAGCTCAACACGGATTATACAGTAACTTATTCAGGCGGACAGAAAAATGCAGGTACTTATAAGGTGGTGGTCAATGGTAAAGGCAATTATGATTTTACGAAGACACTGACTTATAAGATCACAGTGTCAAAAACCGGTAAGGTGACAGTGAAGAAGGGGCTGAAAAAAGGAACCTATAAGGTAAAAATCAAAGTTTCCGCAGCCGCTGTGACAAACTATAATGCAGCATCAGCGACTAAGACGATCAAGGTAGTTGTAAAATAAAATATAACGATACTATAACGATCCCGGACTCAATTATTTCAAAAGTAATTGAGCCCGGGGTTTTTTTAGGGACACGTTTAGGGCAGATATTTTTTACAGAAAATATCTTGACATTCTCTTTTTTTAGATATATACTTTGATAATCAAAATATTCTAAAACCAAAACAAATAAGAATATGAGGAAACAACAATTATGAATAAAGAACAGACCATAACTGGTGTCATCCGGGGAACGGGAGCCTGTGTACCAAAGCGTATTCTGGATAATAAAGAAATTGCAGGCTTTGTAGACACCAGCGATGAGTGGATCCGGGAAAGGACGGGCGTGAGAAGGCGGCGCATCGCAGAAAAAGAAACGACAGTTTCGATGGCATGCGAGGCGGGACGCCAGGCAGTCGAAGAAGCCGGAATTTCATCGGATGAGATCGACATGATCCTCGTTGCAACAGGTTCGCCGGATCAGATTTTTCCGTGCACTGCCTGTCGGGTGCAGGAAGCACTTGGAGCGGATGGAGCAGTCGGATTTGATCTTAATGCCGCTTGCAGCGGATTTCTTTTTGCTTACAATACTGCACAGGCATACATTGCATCTGGTATTTACCGAACCGTGCTGGTAATCGGAAGTGAGAGCATTTCGAGGCTGGTTGACTGGACAGACCGCGGTACCTGCATTTTGTTTGGAGACGGAGCCGGAGCGGTTCTGCTTCAGGCAGCAGAGGGAAAAACTTACCGTCCGGCGGCACACTCGGATGGAAGTGGCGGTGCAGCACTTACCGGTCCGGGTGTCAGAAACAGGATCCGCAGTATTGATAAAGACGGCGAAAAAACAAAAACAGAATACATTACCATGAATGGCAAGGATGTCTTTCAGTTTGCAGTTCGCAAAGTTCCGCAGGTGATACAGGAAGTTTTAAAAGAAAATGAACTTTCTGTGGAGGATATTGACTGGTTTGTTCTTCATCAGGCGAATGCAAGGATCGTGGATGCAGTTGCAAGACGGCTGCGTATAGGAATGGAGAAATTCCCGATGAATCTTCAGGATTACGGAAATACCTCATCTGCCAGCATTCCGATTCTTTTGCATGAACTGAACCGAAATGGTGTCCTGAAAAATGGACAGAAACTTGTTCTGGCAGGTTTTGGAGCAGGCCTTTCGTGGGGCGCCAGTATTCTGGAGTGGGATATCAAGGGCTGAAAATTCCAAATATAAAAGCAGATATCCCCAATATAAGAGCAGATATTCTAAAACATAAAAAATAAATTGTAAAAAAGGAGAAAACAAAAATGTTAGAAAGAATTATTGAACTTACAGCAGAAACTTTAGGAGCAAACGCAGCAGAGATCACAGCAGAGACTTCTTTTATGGATGATCTTCATGCAGATTCTCTGGATCTTTTTGAACTGGCAATGGCACTTGAGGAAGAATTTTCCGTAGAGATTCCGAGCGAAGATCTCGAAAAGATCACCACTGTAGCAGATGCAATGAATTACCTGACAGAGCATCAGGCATAAGAGTTACAGGTTAAGAGGATTTTATTATGAAGACAGAAATCACAGAATTATTGGGAATTGAATATCCGGTGATTCAGGGCGGTATGGCATGGGTGGCAGAATGTCATCTGGCAGCAGCCGTATCCAATGCAGGCGGTCTTGGACTGATCGCAGCAGGCGGAGCACCGGCAGAATGGGTAAGAGAGCAGATCCGGGAAACAAAAAAACTGACCGATAAACCGTTTGGTGTCAATATTATGCTGATGAATCCGGAATCAGAAAAAGTTGCGAAGGTAATTGTGGAAGAAGGCGTCAAAGTCGTGACCACAGGAGCCGGAAGCCCGGAAAAATACATGGCAGACTGGAAAGCAGCCGGAGTTAAAGTGATTCCGGTCGTAGCATCTGTAGCACTTGCAAAACGTATGGAACGCTGTGGCGCAGATGCAGTCGTTGCGGAAGGATGCGAAGCAGGCGGACATATCGGAGAACTTACTACGATGGTGCTGGTTCCGCAGGTCGCAGATGCAGTGAACATTCCGGTGATTGCAGCCGGCGGCATTGCAGACGGCAGAGGAATGGCTGCGGCTTTTATGCTTGGCGCAAAAGGAGTCCAGATGGGAACTGTTTTTGCTGCATCCAAAGAATCTGTGATTCATGAAAACTATAAAAACAGCATTCTCAAAGCAAAAGATATCGACAGCCGTGTTACAGGAAGAAGTACCGGTCATCCGATCCGTGTTCTGCGTAATGATATGGCGCGTAAATATCTGGAACTGGAAAAATCCGGAGCACCGTTTGAAGAACTGGAACAGCTTACCCTGGGAAGCTTAAGAAAAGCAGTTCAGGAAGGTGATACAAAGAACGGAAGTCTGATGGCAGGTCAGATTGCAGGAATGATCAAAGAGGAACGCACCTGTGCAGACATTATCAGCTCGACAGTTTCAGAAGCCGGCAAACTGATGAATGGAGTAAGTAAAAATGAGTAAGATTGCTTTTATTTATCCGGGACAGGGGGCACAGGCTATTGGAATGGGCGCAGATTTTTATGAAAAAAGCCCTTTATCAAAAGCTGTATTCGATCAGGCATCCGAAGTGGTTTCACTGGATCTGAAGAAACTCTGTTTCGAAGAAAATGATCTTTTGAACAAAACAGAATATACACAGGTGGCAATGGTAACTGCCTGTCTTGCGATGACAAGAGCCGTAGAAGCCATGGGACTTCATGCTGATATGACGGCCGGTTTAAGTCTTGGTGAGTACTGCGCAATTGCGGTGGCAGGCGGGATGTGTGATCTGGATGCAATCCGCACGGTGCGTGCAAGAGGAATTTTTATGGAACATGCAGCGCCGGAAGGAACAGGAGCAATGTCTGCAGTACTCGGACTTGATGCAGGTGTGATCGAGGATGTTTTAAGAGACAGAGAAGGCGTATCCATTGCGAATTATAACTGTCCGGGACAGATCGTGATCACCGGAGAGGCGAAGGCAGTTGCCGAAGCAGGAAATGCACTTAAAGAAGCAGGTGCAAGAAGAGTACTTCCGCTTAAAGTCAGTGGGCCTTTTCATTCACCGATGATGCAGCCGGCAGGAGAAGAACTGGCGAAGGTTTTTGCCGGAGTCAGCATGAACCCATTGAAGCTGCCGTATGTGGCAAATATCAATGCGGAAGTTGTCACGGACTGCGGAAAAATTGAAGGACTTCTGGTAGCGCAGGTCAGCGGTTCTGTTCGCTGGCAGCAGAGTGTGGAGACCATGATCCGCGAAGGAGCAGATACTTTTGTGGAGATCGGACCGGGCAAAACACTGACAGGATTCCTTAGAAAAATCGATAAAAATGTAAAAGCTTATCACATCGGAAGCTGGGAAGAAGCTGTTTCGGTGTGCGAGGAACTGAAACAGAAATAGACAGATATAGCAGATGCCGAGAGGAGAGAAATAAGTGGCAGAGCAGAATAAAAAGAAAGTAGCTGTTGTGACCGGCGCATCCAGAGGAATCGGAAGAGCCATTGCCCTGGAACTTGCATCAAGAGGCGCAGCAGTTGTGATTAATTATAATGGTTCGGAAGAACGTGCAAAAGAAGTACAGAAAGAAATTGAGGAAAAAGGCGGCGAGGCAGAGATCAGACAGTGGAATGTGGCTGATTTTGCTGCCTGTGAAAAAGCAGTAAAAGATATCGTAAAAACACATGGAAGTATCGACATTCTGGTAAACAATGCCGGAATCACAAAAGACGGACTTCTGATGGGAATGTCAGAAGCAGATTTTGACAGTGTGATCGATGTCAACCTCAAGGGAACTTTCAATATGATGCGTTTTGTTTCCAGACAGATGCTCCGTCAGCGTTCAGGACGTATGATCAGTATGGCATCTGTTGTGGGGATCGCAGGAAATGCCGGACAGGCAAATTATGCGGCATCCAAAGCAGGAATCATCGGCATGACAAAAAGCGCGGCAAGAGAGCTTGCATCCCGTGGGGTTACAGTTAATGCAGTGGCACCGGGATTCATTGAGACAGAGATGACAGCAGTATTATCTGAAGAAGTAAAAAAAGCATCTGCCGCACAGATTCCGCTCGGCCATTTCGGCAAACCGGAAGACATTGCAAAAACAGTGGCTTTTCTGGCGTCAGATGATGCAGCATACATTACAGGACAGGTAATTCAGGTTGACGGAGGTATGGTCATATGAGTAAGAGACGAGTAGTTGTCACCGGACTTGGCGCGGTCACTCCTATCGGGAATAATGTAAAAGATTTCTGGGCAGGTATCCGTGCCGGAAAGGTCGGTATCGGACCGATCACAAAGTTTGACACCACAGATTACAAAGTAAAAATTGCCGCAGAAGTAAAGGATTTTAATGCAAAAGACCATATGGATCCGAGATCGGCAAGACGTATGGATCCGTTCTGCCAGTATGCAGTAACAGCGGCAAAGGAAGCACTTGAAGATTCCGGTATTGATATGGAAAAAGAAGATCCTTTCCGTGTCGGTGTGATCGTCGGATCAGGAATCGGAAGCCTTCCGCAGGTTGAAAATAACTATGAAAAAATCATCACGAAGGGACCGGGAAAAGTTAATCCGCTGATGGTGCCGATGATGATCTCCAATATGGCAGCAGGAAATATCTCCATTCAATTTGGGCTTCGCGGCAAATGTACTGATGTTGTAACAGCCTGCGCTTCGGGAACACACAGTATCGGCGATGCGTTCCGTGCGATTCAGTACGGGGATGCAGAGGTTATGCTGGCAGGAGGAACCGAAAGCTGTATCTGCCCAACCGGTGTAGCCGGGTTTACCGCACTTACCGCACTGACTAAAACAGAAGATACCACAAGAGCGTCCATTCCGTTTGATAAAGACAGAAGCGGCTTTGTACTTGGGGAAGGCGCCGGAATCGTGGTTCTTGAAGAACTGGAACATGCAAAAGCAAGAGGTGCCAGAATTTATGCAGAACTGGTTGGTTATGGTGCAACAGCAGATGCATTCCATATCACATCCCCGGCAGAGGATGGAGCAGGAGCGGCCAGAGCAATGGAACTTGCCATGGAAGAAGCGGGTGTACAGCCATCCGAGGTTGAATATATCAATGCACATGGAACAAGTACCCATCACAATGACCTGTTTGAGACAAGAGCTATCCATAAGGCATTTGGTGATGCGGCAAAAAATCTGGTTGTAAATTCTACAAAATCCATGATCGGACATCTTCTCGGAGCAGCCGGTGGCGTGGAGTTTGTGACATGTGTTAAATCTCTGGAAGATGGTTTTATCCATCAGACAGTCGGAACAACGGAGCCGGATGAAGAGTGTGATCTGAATTATGCGATCGGCGCACCGATTGACAAAGAAATTCGCTATGCAATGAGCAATTCACTCGGATTCGGTGGACACAATGCAACACTTCTTGTAAAGAAATATGAGGGTTGATAAATAATGGAATTTGAAAATCTTCTTACATTAATAAAAACTGTGTCAGATTCTGAGCTGACGGAGTTTTCCTATGAAGAAAACGGAAGCAGCATTCATCTGAAAAAGAAAAAAGAAACTGTGGTGGTAGCAGGAAATGTATCTGATGCACCTGTTATGGGACTTGAAGACACTCGGGTAGCAGGAAATACAGTACGAAAAGAGCCAGATATTGTACAGCAAAAATCAGATGAGCCGGAAGGTCAGATTGTCAAATCTCCACTGGTCGGAACTTTTTATGCAGCACCATCGGAGGACGCAGAACCGTTTGTTTCTGTCGGAGATCAGGTGAAAAAAGGCCAGACACTTGCAATCGTAGAAGCGATGAAGCTGATGAATGAGATTGAAAGTGATTTTGACGGAAAAGTTGCAGAAATATATGTAGAGAACGGACAGGCAGTGGAGTATGGACAGCCACTGTTCCGTATTGTGTAAAGTTACGGGGAAAAGAGTGGACAATTCGGACGTACTAAGAAAGCAATGTGTATAAGTTGTTCATTGCGAACGGGAGTATAGATTATGAATAGATTAGGTGTAAAAGAAATAGAACAGATTCTTCCTCACAGACATCCATTTCTTCTTGTGGATTATATCGAGGATTATGAGCCGGGCAAGTTTGCCATCGGTTATAAATGTGTGACTTTTCGTGAGGACTTTTTTAAGGGACATTTTCCGCAGGAACCGGTCATGCCGGGAGTCCTGATGGTGGAAGCACTTGCACAGACAGGTGCTGTGGCAATCTTGAGTCTCGAAGAAAACAAAGGCAAGATTGCATATTTTGGCGGGATCAAAAACTGCAGATTTCGCGGAAAAGTTGTTCCGGGAGACAAGCTCCGTCTGGAAACAACGATCATCAAATGCAAAGGACCGGTTGGCGTCGGCCATGCGGTTGCAAGCGTTGATGGCAAAGTAGTTGTTGATGCAGAACTGACTTTTATGATTGGATAGGTGACACACAATGATTAAAAAAATGCTGATTGCAAATCGGGGAGAGATTGCTGTGCGGATCATCCGTGCATGCAGAGAAATGGGAATAGAGACTGTAGCTGTTTATTCAGAGGCGGACAGAGATGCCCTTCATACACAGCTTGCAGATGAAGCAGTCTGCATCGGACCGGCACCGTCCTCCCAGAGTTACCTCAGCATGGAAAACATCATCAGTGCAACAATTGTTACAGGCGCCGATGCGATTCACCCGGGATTTGGATTTCTCTCGGAAAACAGCCGTTTTGCAGAACTTTGTGAGCAGTGCAACATCACATTTATCGGTCCTCCGGCAAATGTGATCGCAAGTCTCGGAAACAAACAGGCGGCAAAAAATACCATGGCAAATGCCGGCGTTCCGATCATTCCGGGTGGCAAAAATCCAATCTACACAGTAGAAGAAGGGCAAAAAGAAGCCGAGACGATCGGTTATCCGGTTATCATCAAGGCGGCGCTCGGAGGCGGCGGAAAAGGCATGCGTGTAGCTGATACACCGGAGGACTTTGAGGAAAGCTTCCGCACAGCGCAGAAAGAAACGCAGATGGCTTTTGGAGATTCTACCATGTATGTAGAACATTTTGTGCGGCATCCGAGACACATTGAGTTTCAGATCATGGCAGACAAGTTTGGAAATGTGATCCATCTGGGCGAGCGCGACTGCTCCATTCAGAGAAATCATCAGAAAATGATCGAAGAGTCTCCGTGCGAAGTGATTACAGAAGAACTTCGTGAAAGAATGGGAGAGGCGGCTGTAAAGGCAGCGAAAGCAGCCGGATATGAAAATGCCGGAACGATCGAGTTTCTTCTTGATAAAGATGGCAGGTTTTATTTTATGGAGATGAATACCCGTATTCAGGTCGAGCATCCGGTAACGGAATGGGTGACAGGTGTGGATCTTGTCAAAGAACAGATACGTATTGCATCCGGACTTCCGCTTTCGTACAGACAGGAGGATATCCACTTGAATGGTCATGCAATCGAGTGCCGGATCAATGCAGAAAATCCGTCAAAGGGTTTCCGGCCTTCACCGGGGACAATTACCGATATGTATTTTCCGGGAGGAAAAGGAATCCGCATTGATTCCGCTGTTTATAGTGGTTATACAATTCCGCCGTACTATGATTCGATGATAGCCAAAGTGATCGTCTGGGCAAAAAACCGCACGGAAGCGATCCGTAAGATGCAGAGTGCACTCGGGGAAGTGATCATCGAGGGAATCGACACAAATGTAGATTATCAGTATGAAATTCTGGAGAACCCGGATTTTCTGTCCGGAAATACGGACGTTGAATTTATTGAGCGGATGGAGGCGAACTGACGATCATGAAATTGGATAACATGTTCAAAAAAACAAGAATTGTTTCCAGAATACAGAGCCACAATGCAGCACGCGCTTCCAGACCGGAAGTGCCGGAAGGACTTCTTCGTAAGTGCAACAAATGCGGTGCGGCGATCATTGCGGAAGATGTAAGACAGAATAATAATATCTGTCCGAAATGTGGCGGGTATTTTCGCATACATGCATACCGAAGAATTGAGCTGATGCTTGATAAAGGAAGCTTTGAGGAGTGGGATCATGATCTGACAGGAGGGAATCCTGTAAATTACAAAGGATATCCTGAAAAGGTGAAAGCACTTCAGGAAAAGACAGGATTAAAAGAAGCTGTTGTCACAGGAAAAGGAAAAATAGGCGGAAGAGAAACGGTGATCGCAGTCTGTGACGGACGATTTCTGATGGCGAGTATGGGCTGGGCAGTCGGAGAAAAAATCACGAGAGCAGTAGAACGTGCAACTGAGGAGAAACTTCCGGTTATTATTTTTGCCTGTTCAGGAGGAGCCAGAATGCAGGAGGGAATCATCTCTCTGATGCAGATGGCAAAAACATCTGCAGCACTGGAGCGTCACAGTAAGGCGGGTCTGCTTTATGTAAGTGTCCTGACTGAACCGACAACCGGTGGTGTAACGGCAAGCTTTGCGATGCTGGGAGACATTATTCTTGCAGAGCCGGGGGCGCTGATTGGTTTTGCGGGACCTCGTGTGATCGAGCAGACGATCCGCCAGAAACTGCCAAAGGGTTTCCAGAGAGCAGAATTTCTTGTAGAGCACGGATTTGTTGATGATATTGTAAGACGTGAGAATATGAAAGAGACGCTTGGGAAGATTCTGGAGATGCATGAGGTTTCCGGTTCTTCAGACGATTTAATAGATGAAATGCACTCAGCGAAATCTTCATCGGAGTCAAATTTTGAGTCTGCCGACATCAACCCTTACCTTACAGCATGGGATCGTGTGCAGCTTTCACGTAAGATTGACCGACCGTCCGGCAGTGATTATATAGAAACTCTTTTTACAGATTTTATGGAATTCCATGGTGACCGCAATTACGGTGATGATAAGGCAATCATCGGTGGAATCGCGAAATTTCACGGCAGACCGGTCACAGTCATTGTACAGGAAAAAGGAACAAACACGAAAGAAAACATTGCACATAACTTCGGTATGCCGATGCCGGAAGGCTACCGCAAAGCGCTGCGTCTGATGAAACAGGCGGAGAAATTTCACCGTCCGGTTATCTGTTTTGTTGATACGCCGGGGGCATTTTGCGGAATCGAAGCGGAAGAACGCGGACAGGGTGAGGCGATTGCCCGTAATTTATGGGAACTTGCCGGATTGAAAACACCGGTTCTTTCGGTTGTGACCGGAGAAGGCGGAAGTGGCGGTGCGCTTGCACTTGCAGCAGGAGATCAGGTATGGATGCTGGAAAATTCCGTGTATTCCATTCTTTCTCCGGAAGGTTTTGCGAGTATTCTCTGGAAAGACAGTACAAAGGCAAAAGAGGCGGCAGAGGTTATGAAGCTGACGGCTGCTGATCTTTATGAGAAGGGAATCATTGAGCAGGTGATCCCGGAACCGGAGAATCTGACACCGGAAAGTATGTGGCAGGTAACGGAACTGTTAGATGACCGAATTGACGATTTCCTGAAAAAATATGACAGCTTATCAGAAGAGGAACTTCTGGAGCGCAGGTACACGCGCTTCCGCAGGTTCTGAGTTTAAATAATAATATAGTATATACGACAGACAGCGTTTGAAAAAGAAAAATACAGGACAAAACCGGGAAAGTGTGGAAAAAGCGAACACTTTTCCGGTTTTGTCTATATAAAACGGCAGAATCAGGTATTATAATATGTGAAAATAAAAAGAAACTCAGACAGGGGGAACTACGAATGAAGGAAGTAAAATCTCCGAAGAAACCGTTGTTTTATTACTACGGCATCGTGCTTCTTATCATTATTGTTTTTAATGTGCTTGTGACACCGATGCTTACAAAAACAATGGTCAAGGAAGTGGACTATGGAACGTTTATGTCAAAGATCGAGGACAAAAAGATTGATGACGTACAGATTGAGGATAACCAGATCCTTTTTACCGATAGGGATGATGCGAATACGGTTTACAAAACCGGTGTGATGGAAGATCCGACACTGACAGAGCGTCTTTACAAAGCCGGAGCAAAATTTTCAAAAGAAATTGACCAGCAGATGTCTCCGGTTGCAAGCTTTCTGCTGACAGGTGTCCTTCCGCTTGTGATCTTTATTGCGTTAGGCCAGTATATGAGCCGCAAAATTATGAGTCAGATGGGCGGCAAAAATTCCATGGCATTCGGAATGGGAAAAAGCAACGCAAAGGTTTATGTACAGTCAACAGAAGGAATTCGCTTCAGTGATGTGGCAGGTGAGGAAGAAGCAAAGGAAAACCTGCAGGAGATCGTGGATTATCTGCATAATCCGGAGAAATATACAAAGGTCGGTGCCTCTATGCCGAAGGGTGTTTTGCTTGTAGGTCCTCCCGGAACAGGTAAGACCATGCTGGCAAAGGCGGTAGCCGGAGAATCCAACGTGCCGTTTTTCTCCATGTCCGGTTCTGAATTTGTGGAAATGTTTGTCGGCGTGGGTGCATCGAAGGTTCGTGACCTCTTTAAACAGGCCAAAGAAAAAGCTCCGTGTATCGTGTTTATTGATGAGATCGATGCCATCGGTAAGAAACGTGACGGTCAGATGGCAGGCGGAAACGATGAGCGCGAACAGACTCTGAACCAGCTCCTTACTGAGATGGATGGTTTCGAGGGCAACAACGGAGTTATCATTCTGGCGGCAACCAACCGTCCGGAATCTCTTGACCCGGCACTGACCCGTCCGGGCCGTTTTG
>ERZ772819.3233-NODE-3233-length-11623-cov-31.101746_pt1 | contig 11623 bp, 9 predicted proteins | sample MGYA00580860_ERZ772819 | MGnify/ENA primary metagenome ERZ772819 (study PRJEB29015, sample SAMEA2737683) | human gut metagenome | biome: human gut; feature: human-associated habitat; material: faeces | place: China | collected 2012 ...
AGATATTGCAATCTACAAGTGTTTCTATTTCCATCTTCTCAAGATAATTCTTACCGTTGATTGCATTATAGATAATCTCTGAAATCTCATCAAAACGTGTACCATATAGATAACTGTTCATCAGGTTATCCATAAATGCAATGATATTACCGGATTTATAAGAAATAAATGGTTTCCAAGCCTGCGGCATATCCGTGTGAATACTCTTAGCCGCATAAGTAACAAACATCGTGATAACAAGTTTTTCAAGTGTCGGCTTCGGGTCATTATACCCAAATGTCACATCTACCTGCTGCCAGAATGCAGAAAGCAAATCATACTTCTCAAACTCTGTTAGGTATTTGTTATCCTGCAATCCATCATCTGTCAAAATTGAACGCAATACTTCCTCAAAAGAAGCAGTCTTATCCTTGCAAAGCACGCTCATCAAGGCAACTTCAATCGTACTTCTATTGAAATTCTCTATTTCCAAATCATAGAATTTCTGAGTCCGTTCTTTATTCGCAAAGAATTTAATATAATGCTGAATAACAGGCTTGTACCGTTCATCAATACCCAAATCAAGCGCAAGCAAAGAAGCACGGTCGGCAAAAAATTCTTTGGAATATCGAATTGTATCTGCAAGATGGTTGTCCCTTATACTTGGTTTTGCAAACGGAGCATACACAAGGTAATTGGTTGTCGTATCCTCTCGTTCTAAGAAGTATTTGATATAGAACTGGTTGTCCGGCTCAAGATGCAGAACCTTTGCATTTTCCAGTTCTATGCTGTCAATATCCTCCTGAAACTCCGCATTGGCATCATACCAAAACACAAGTTTACGAACATCACTTGCAAACTCACTATTTAATTTGTCTGTAATCTGTTTTAAGTTTAGTTCTGCCATTTATTCTCTACCTCTCTGTTAGTATGGCAACCAATCTCTTAATTCCTTTAATCCTTTATATGTTTTCATTACTGTCGAATGGTTGTGCAAATATTCTAATCCTTTAACGGTTAGTTTTACACCATCAGCAAAACACATTAAAATGCGATTGCCCTGTCCACCACGCGAAAATTTGACACCCTTAATAAGCCCTGCATCTTGACAGGCATCTATAATGTCCCATAATTCTCCGTTTGTAATTTTGTAATCTGAAGCATTCGGAATATTGCCATCATTAACTTCTCTCATAAAACTAAGCATTATTTTTAATTTATTTACTGCCATAATTTTCCTCCTATATCTTCGCTAAAATCTGCATTTTCTTTCCATCGGCGGTCTGTACTTTTTCGTAATTGACTTTTACACCGTCATCAAGGTCGATGTCGATACGTGAAAGAGCCAAGTGAGCGATTTTAGCATCATAGTCTTTGGTTTCCTTAATCTGTTTTTGGAGCTTTTCCTTACGCTTTGTGGCGTTGGAAATTTCCTTATTATCGTGGCTATTGTCGATGATTTCCTGCATACGTGTAATTTCTTTTTCATATACACGCTGAATACGATGCAGGTACTCAACTCGAACATTGCCAATGGTGTCTGCGTTCCAACGGTGCATATAAACAAGAGCCTTAAATCCATTCTGCTTACCGCTATCAAAAAGCCAATAAATCGGGCGTTTCTGGTAAGTCTTAATATGGTCTTTGATAAAATCTGTCAAGAAATAATTTCTAATTACTTCACGACTTGTCTTACCTTTATTGCCCAGAGCATTGGCAATAAAATCAAGATTTTCTTCAAGCGTATCTTCTCCATAAACCTTTTTCAGCCAAGCACAAAACAGACCGACAATATCATCTTCAAAATATTCCTCGTCCGTAATCGGAATGCAGTTATCTGCATCGGGAATAAAGGTTTTATACTTACTTTCGTCCCACTCGCCGCCTGCATAAGCTAAACCGTCAACATCGAGAGAATAACGACCAAACATACAACCGACAGCATAGGACACAAGCGATACGATTTCGTCGTGAAGAGTACGGACATAGTTACTGCCTTTCATACTTTCGGGCACATCGTCCTTGCTGTCATATACTCTGTGAACGGTAATGTCCTTATCTGCCACATCAGGCGTCAACTCGTCATTCAAACCGTATATGTCAATAAATATTCTGTTTAACTCTTCTTCGTTCTTTTTCAGCTGCTGAAAGCGGGCTTCACACTCAGCTTGCCAAGCAGCATATTTCTCAGAAATCAATCTTCCCATACCCATTATTTCTCCAATATCCCAGTAAAAAATTTGTCTTTTCAAACTGCTTGCCATCGTTTAAAATTCCTTGGACTGTTTCTAAATATGGCATAGCGTTTCTCCTTCGTCCTTTTATGTACTCTTGATGTTTTTCACGTTTTTCTCTTGAGCCTTCGCCTTTTGAGATTTAAGGCTTTCGTAAAGTGCATCGAGGCATCTTCCAAGCTCAGTGAAGTATTCACTCGTATTTTCTATACACTCTTTACTGGCTGCCTTGTTGAGTACATCTTTCGCTTGCTTTACCTGCTTTGAGACATCAGAACAATCAACTGGGAGTGAATGTGCAATATCATCCAAAGCGTTGTCAATTTGCATATACTTTTCGGAATATGCTTTGCTTTTTCGACCACGCGGCGCCATATACATTTCCTTGAGTCCCTGAAATGTCTTCTTAGCTTCGATTGATTTCTGCTCTGCAACAGTCAGTTTCTCAACAGAATACAGAGTCGTTATTTTGTTATAATTCGACTTTATAGCTAAAGCTGAACACAGAGTAACGATAGCACTGATTATGGATAATACAGATGCCATGTTAGAGATGACCTGCCACATTTATTTACCCTCATTTTTCATATTTTCCAAATAGCATTTGAACTTAGGCATATCGCCGTAGAGTGCTGGAAATACTTCTTCCCATCTCCCATCCTCCATAAACGCTTGGGCAATGTCTTCTGCAAAATGGTAGTCATTTCGAGGATCGCACCGGTCCGGAAAGATCTTTCTCATGCGTTCTTCAAAGGTCGCATGGTTATAATCCCTATGCTCATCCAGTTCCTTGCGCACATCATCCATTAAATCCATAATTGCATTGTATTGAGTTCGATTGACATTGTATTCGTAGAGTACTTGATTAGTATGTGTTCTTGATGCAATCAGGTCAATACGAAACTCAAGGAATTCAACCTCTTCCCTTAATTTCGCATTATTCTTTTCAAGTTCTTCCAATTTTTTTTCAAAGTCCATAATTCAATTCCTCCTAAATAATTATACCAATAGATTTCGCTTGAAATCCAAACTTATTTCGTAAAAGTCCCAGTTAAATTTGAAAACTATCAAATTTATAATGCTGCAAAATAAAATTTGCTAAAGCAGAGTCATCAATGCTTGAATCCTCGACAAATCTTCAAACATAAAACGGCCCTTAACTGGTCCTATTTCAATATTAACTCGTGCAAGCTTTCTTCCAAACATTTTTCGAGTTAGTAAAATCCGCACTTCGTGCTGGTATGAATATCTTTCACGCTTAAAAAAGAGTTCATTATAATCATCATTTGGCTCAATAAAGAACTCCTCATTGTCTTTGATATCATATTTCACCTTGTCACTTTTCATAGGCTCACAATATCTATATTTCAGTGCATTTTTAACCGCTGAAAAGAATGGCTTCGCTTGAAAAAATACACTCTGCAGCTTTCGCTTTTCCCGTTCAGTAATTGAAAACGCATTCACAGGATATTCAGACAAAAAGTTTTTATATATCTTTTGGTTTATTGGAATACTCACCCTATTAAGACCCGCATGGCGAAATTGTTCATTAAAATCAGAAATATGTATAGTATAGGCACAAAAAATAGGCTTTCTGCAAGCAGATTTCCTGCGCAGCATAATGAAATCTCCGCGTCGGTATTCCTCTAAGTCATCTCCAAGCAGTTCTCGCATTTGCGCAATCAAGGGGTTTCCAACAAACAACTGCGCAAATATTCCCTCGTCTGGATCGCCTTGTTCTTGATTGTTGGTCTGAACGCCTTGATTTATATACGCCTGTGCGCAAGAAAATGAAAGCTGACCATCATATAATTTTTTCATCCATTGGTTTTCGCCAACTTTAAGTATACCAAAAGAACTTTTGTCATATCGTGTCAAATCATATTTTATATCCATAGTTTTACACCAGCGGATTCCGCTTGAAATCCCAAGATGTTTCAAATGCGTCCCAATTATTTTTGCTTATTTCTATACATTTATTACATAAACCTGATTCATTAACGGCATCAGAAAAAATAATTGGAATGTTTCCCATATCCCCAGCATTGTAGTTTAAAGTTGGGCTTAAAATGGAAAGTATACTTTTACTTACACACGAATTTATAAATGCCAACAAATACTTCTGATACTGTTCACTCGTAAAAATAGCCATTCCTGCATTTGAAAATATAAAACCTTCTCCAAAATATCTTACAGAAACATCACTACTTGTAATGGCATTCCACGTAATTCCTGATTTAAAATAATCTCTTTCATTTCTGACATAAGCTTTTGGAAATGATTTAATCTCCAATCCGTTGTTTCCCCAGTTTACAACATCAGTATTAAAACCATACCATTTTCTAAAGCCACCTCCATTATTATACGGAATCCATTTCGAATATGCATTTTTTCTAAGAGATGTCTTGTTTATTGCAATCTCATACCATTTGCGAACAAATCTTCCATTATCAGCAGTAGCCATTCCCTGTTCTGGTTTTCCAATTTGATTAAGCAACTTTCCCTCCAAAAACACATTGTACATATTATTGCTCACCCAATACGCCACCGGCGAGCCGGGGATTTTTGAGAAGTTGGACTGGTCAGTTTCATAGTAGTACCCGCAACTTTTATCCGCAAGTGCTTCCAAAACTTTCTGCTTTTGTACTTCCATATCGCCTTTAAAATCTTCGAGCCTGATGAAGTTGCCTATATTATGGTGGCGATTGCACAAAACAAAAGAACAAATATCCACCGTTGCCTCTTTAAAAAATGCACCTTTCGCCATTTGGACCAATGTAGAAATGCCTTTATTTTGGATAATATATTTTCTCAAAGCCTCGTAGCTTTTTATGAACATCCAAACATTAGGTGTCATAAATGCCGAGTAACCGTCGTGTGTGCAGAAAGAAAAGTTGTGATACATAAACACGCTGAACAAATCGCCTTTATATTCGGCAAAATTATCTGCTATATACTTCTTTAATTTTGCGTCAAACTTGTTCATATACGGTGGATTGGTAACAACAGCCGTATATTTTTTAGCCATAAGCTTTGCTTGATTAACAAGTGCACGAATATCATCGGTTTTGCCACGGAAAATTTGAGCCTCAAAATCGACAGGAACAGACTGCTCAAAATCATCTATAACAGACAGTGCGTAATCATAATCGGAGTCAGGGACATTTAATATTGAACCGTATTCCTTAGCGTTGATAAAGGTATCAACTACTGTTTGAAATATTTCTCTAAATTTTTCATCATCCGATATTTTTTGCCAAGAGTCAACAAGAAAGTTTGACTCTTTAATTGAATAAACATTAGGCTTAATGTTACGAGTTAAAATTCTTCGGTCGTAAGAACGAGCTTTCATCATAACGGCAAAATATGCAAGCTGATATGCTCTATCGTCAATATCAAGACCGAAAAGGTTATTTTCAAGTATGAGCGAAGTTGCATCTCTTTCGGTATAGCCACATTCAAGATAAATCTGCATAAGCACTTCAAAAGCATAAACAAGAATATGACCGGAGCCCATACACGGGTCAAAAACAGTTAAATCTTCAGGTGATATTTTTTCGTCAACAGTTGTAAAGTTTTCAGGCTCAACATAGAATTTCAGCTTGCTTTTAAGGTCGCTTTCAGGGTTTCTTTCTATCCAATATCTGCCAAGTGAGTTATCAACCATATATTGAACTACCCAATGAGTAGTGAAAAGTTGGGTTGCAGCAGGTACATCTTCTTTTTTTATTGCTTTTCCGCCTTTTATATCAATAACGGAAGAATGTTTTTCGGAAATATAATATTGATAAAGCCAACCGATGATTTGAACCTGTCCCTCTTTTTCAACATTAAAATCATCCTCTTCAATATCGTGAACAAGGTGATAAAGAACGCCATCGCTATCCGTAAACGAAACGGTGAGGAGCAATTCCGAATAATCATCGGTTTTTTCAAACAGTTCGGGTAAAATATTGTGAAGCTTATTACACTGCTTAATAAAGAGCATACGGAATAGTTCGTCCAGTTTATTATCGTCTTTTAACTTGATTATCTTATCCTGTTCGTCTGATGTAAATTCCAAATCGGCATCAAACGGTGTCGTTACTAAATCAGGCTCTTTCTTCGCCTTATTCTCAGAAGAAAGCACACGAACACCGGAAGGCAAATAATCATTGACTTCCATAAAACGAATCGCAATCAAGCGATTAAACCAAGTATATGCAACTTCCTCAACCACATACCCAAATGCGGATTTATAGTCGCCGTTATTTTTTTCTTTTTTTCTGATTGCATTGACCAATGCATTACGCTGTTTAATCTCTTTACCCGATACTTTGGCATAATCCTTTGTTCCGATATCATAAAATTCCAAGTCGGAGGTTGAGTGAGGCAATTTGTCCGCAATGCCGTCCTCTGTAATGCCGAGCATACCTGCCTTATATGTAATATCGGATATAAGCTTTTGTCTTGCCCAAACGGCAAAGTTTTTTATCGCTGTTTTATTCATTGTATTTCTCCTCAGAACTCAATATTGATAATCGTATCTTCTTCCAAAGTGTTCATAAGTTCTTTTTCAAACTCGGCAATATACTTTTTAACATCTGTTTCATTTTCTATCTGCCAAGTGGAAGCAGCATTGATAGATTTAATGCTGAGAGTTTTCTTTTTCTTCACTTTCACGGCAGGTGCCGTAGTCTCAGAATCGCAATTATCAAATTGTTCAGCAGATTGTTCGCAAGCAATGAGTTTTGCTTCCTCGTCGCTTATTTCATTTAGGCAACGGACCTTGAGTGCATCTGCTTCTAACTTGATATTTTGCAAATCAGCGATATTGGCACAATGATTAGCTTTGTCACTGATTTCTTGGAACAAGCGAATATATTTATCAGCCAATTTATCGTGGCATTTTTTATCTTTCAAATCTTCAAACACACGCTGTCTTGCATCTGAAATTGCAATATCTATAGGCTTTTGAGTTTCCTTCAGCAACGAGCCGTAAAGGCTGACAAATTTATCCAGCAACTCAGGCAATTTGAATATTTCAAAATAAGGTGACGGTTTTTTCAAAACATCATTAACGTTTTTAACAACCGATTCTATATCACCGTTTACGATAAATGTTTTACTGTCATCGTAAGTTTTCATCAATTTAAGCGCCTTGTCAAACAAGGTTTTCTGCTCTCCTGCAAAGAACTTCTTAACAGGCTCATAATCCTCTGCAAAATCAAGAAAATCATCTTTCTTTTGGTCTACAAATGCGAAAAACTCAGCAGAATATTTCATCTGCATTGTATCTGTCATAAGCTTTTTACCTGTTAAAATTATATTTTTACCGGGATATGCGCTCTGTGTCGCATAGTAAATATCCAATTTTTCAAGGTCATTCTTCAGATTTGATGCATAACCAAGAAAACTCCTCATAATCGCATCGTCATCATCACTTGCCGAAGTAACATTGAATAGTTCTTTCATTACTGTACGGACAGACTTCTTCTGCTTTTCATTCGCTTTTACACGCTTCTCTGTCATCAACTTTTCGTTAAACTCTTTACGTGTCAGATAACGGATAATTTCTTCCGGAGTCTTTGAAAGCAATGTAACTGCATCGTTATTAACAAACATTGCAATTTCGCCGTCTTTGAACAGCTTTGCAACAAGCCACTGAACATCAGCTTCAACAAAACCATACGGTGCTTTCAAGAAGCGTTCCAAAATAGATTTCATTGAAGTTTTCATATGTCGCTGTGTGTTCAAAGCGATATAGTCATTAACATCGTGCAAAGCCAATTCATTCTTTGCAGTATTTGTACCTGCAAGAGTAAGCTGCTGTCCATTGTTTTTAAACAGTGTGCGTATATCCGACTCACTCATTGCCATATCAATATAAGACAACTTATGATAAACAGTTGAAACAAGCTTGCCGAGTGCTTCATTTATCTTGGATGCAATTTCCTTTGCTCCGCTCTGAATTTTATCTCCATTCACATAGATTTCTGCATTCTTCAGACTTTCTGAAAGGAACAACTTTGCAGCACCGTTTCTCTCACGCATTTCCACTTTCTTAGCTTCTTTTATGCTTTCAAACTGTGTAACTGCATTTGTAGCATCAAAGCGGATAAATTTTTCTATCTGCAAAGCAGATCGGATTTCATCAAGAAATATTCTGTCGTCAGGTAATACTACCAAAACACAATTTGACTGACCGGACAGAATTCTCATTGTCGTTTCATCTGCTCGCTCATCGCTGTTCGGAGTAAGGATTTTCAATGTGATATCATTATTCTGATTTGCCTTATATGGTTTATCATCGACAACCTGATTGAAAGCAAACGCATATCTGCCGTTGAATTCCGGGTAGCGATACTTCTTTTCATCATAAAGACCATCAAAAATCATTTCAGATACTTTGGCAATAACTTCCCCGGAATCTACATTCTGTGATTCAATCGCTCTGTTGATTTCCTGCTCCTCATCTGTCAAGAATACATAAATATCCCCGTTCTTCTGAACCAAAGTCTGACGAACAAGACGTTTTAATGCGTCTTCTACCTGCTGTGCAAGTGCCATACGGTCGTCATTCACATTAGAAACCATAAGGCTTGTTATATTCTCAATGTTTGCTTTGATTTCCTTGACATATTTAATCATAAACAAGGTTTTAAGCACATTTACATCAAAGCACTCTCTGTCGTGATTCGGGTTAAGATATTCATTGTCTAAAGCACGAGAAATAACACCCTTATGAGAATGGTCAAGGAATTGCTCAAGGGCATCATAGAACATATTAAATGGCACAATCGTTCCCGGTTCATCGTTCATAACCTTTACGGCAGATTCTTTGAACAACGCAAGCATGGAACGCTCGCCTTCTGCCAGATGCTTACCGGATGCTCCGTGAGTACGAATGGAAGTCAGAACACTTCCGAGTAAATTAAACTGATATGGAATAAACGGATAGATGTCCGCAAAATTTTCTCTATCGGAATATAATTTCTTTTCAACACCATCGTTGAACAAAATCAGGTTCTTAATGACTGTCGCCTTATCATCATAAAGCAGTGTAAGTGTCTGTTTTCCTGCTTCGTTCTTTTCAAGGATTCTCTTTTTGATAACCTCATCAACATTAGCTGATGAGAGAGAAAGTCTGGTATCAAAACGTCCCTGAATTTTCGAGAAGTCATTTCCTTTTGTTTTTGTAATCGAATCAATATCCTGCTGACTTGTTACGATAATCCAAGCTTTACCGCCGCAGGCAGTACCCAAATCTTCTGTTACAGTCTGAAGGTTCAGCATAAGTTTAGAATCGTCGCCTATGTACTGTCCAATCTCATCAATCAAGAATACGATATGATGATTGCTCTCTTTTTTATCAAGATATTTTTTAACAAGTCTGGCGAAATCCTCAACCTTATATGTATATTCTCCGGTAGCTTTTTCACAAAAGTTTCTACCGGCTTCTACACTCATAAAACCAATCTCATCAAGAACTTCTACCACATCGTCCTGAATGAAATCAAAATCGCTGCGTGATTCCTCCCAAGCAGAACCAAAACTATCCTCAAATTTTTCTTTGAATAAATCGTACTTTCCTTCTTCCGTCAAGTTGCGTTCCAAATCTGCAAGGAATGGATTAGAACCACTAAATCCCTGCATTTCATTGAACACATTCTGCAATACGGAAACAATGGCGACCTTAGACTGTTTGCCATTTACTTCGCTTTTAGAGTCAATATTGAAAAGGACAACATCCGTCGGAATCGTACCTGCCAGTTTCATATCTGCAAGCACCATATGGTCAGAAATTTTATTATCATCTACGAAGTAATCAATCGCTTTCTTGCCGCCAACTTCTTTATTTTCAAGGAGATAGGATAAAATCTTCAGGAAGTGAGATTTACCACTTCCAAAGAAGCCGGAAATCCACACACCCATCTTGTCTGTATTTCCGGTAATTCCTCTCTTATAGCTTGCAAAGAAATCAGAAAAATGCTTCTGAAGTTCTCTTGTCACAACATATTCTTCAAGCTCTTGCTTAATATTTGCGTCGTCATCCTGTCCAACTTTGATTACGCCTTTAATATCTCTGTCGATAGGCTTTGAAAACATATTCTTGATAATCATAATTTCCTCTCCTCTTAATCCACAAGCTTGAATGCTCTGTAATAGTTATCGTCCTTTATCTCTCCAAACAGCACCAGTTCCTGACCGTCATAATTGCCCGGATAAAACAGCACTACCGGAACATTATCTATGACCTGATGTAAATTATTTAGTACCGTATGTGAACGCAATATCGGATAGCATTTTCCTATACCGGTAATAAACACAACTGCTTTCTCTGGCGTATTATCCCTGATATGATTAACTATCAGACTGTCTGATGATGTTATCCTTAACATATTGCTGATAGATTTTGATACTCTCTCAAAGCCTTTTGTCTTTTCAAACTGATAACACTTTTCTAAATATCCTTTTTTGATAAGAATATCGATCATAATGTCGTAAAGATCAAACACTACAACTTTGAAATCATCATCTGAGTTTTCACTTTTTTTCTTGATGTATTCTATCCTCTCACGGATATACAATTCTTTTTCAGCCGGGTAATCAAAGATATAGTATCCGACTTCATTACCTAACCCTTTGTTCTCTCTAAACGAGGGTTTTTGTATCATTTCTTCTGCTTTATCTAATCGTTCGTCAATCGACATCATTTAGTCCACCCCTGTAATTGCCTTAATCATTGCACTCTCTCCACACACTTCAAGATAACGTTCTAAAGCAATATCAAGAATTGGCGGCGTTATTGTTTTCTTCTTATCAACAACCGTTAAAAGGTTCGCATCTGTCAAATAGTTAAAATATATCGAGCGAAGCCTGCGTTTTGTACCATCTGTCCAAGCCGCAATATCTTCACTTTGAATTTCTTTATTCTTGAAAAAAATATTTACATCTGCATCTTCAATTATCGGAATACCAAGTATATTTTTTTCTCGATACACTTCAAACATAAATTCAAAGAACAATCGGTCTGATCTGAGAATGGCAATCAAATTGATTACCTTCTGGGTTGCCAAGTCAGAAGTACAAAACAAGTCAATCAGTGTCTTATCAAGTCTTTTTGTCCTATTCCAAATGTATCCATATATCCTTTTGGCTCGATATTCTTTTGCCGCACCAAAAAGATTTTCTTCTATACACATTTTTTTAATTTCTTCTTCAGACTTTCCATCATCAATCAATTTGATGACTTTCTTCATTTCAACAAACCAGAATGATTGGGAAATCAATCCGGCATTGTATTTTTCCTGCATTACATAATCCTCAAATTCATAAGAATAATTTTTTCGATTTACGAAATAATAAAAGCAGCATTTCTCGGAATAGACAGTTCTGAGAAATGCTGTGCGATTAAATCTTAACAAGAT
>ERZ772819.3237-NODE-3237-length-11618-cov-4.603044_pt1 | contig 11618 bp, 9 predicted proteins | sample MGYA00580860_ERZ772819 | MGnify/ENA primary metagenome ERZ772819 (study PRJEB29015, sample SAMEA2737683) | human gut metagenome | biome: human gut; feature: human-associated habitat; material: faeces | place: China | collected 2012 ...
TCGATCCTTATTTCTTTTTGTCCGCTGTGCCCCACGGGTGGCACTGGTAGGACTGCTCCTCGCTCATGCCGAAGTAGCGCAGGTCCGTGCGCCCGTACTGGTCGCCCCAGGTGACATCGATGTGGTACTGCGTGCCGTCCAGCGTCGCGAGCGTCCAGATGTGGCTGTCGTTAAAAAGCGAGGTGCACTCGATGCCCTCGAGCTTCAAGAGCAGGTTGTAAGCGCCCGTGTAGCCGTCGCACACGGCAAGGCCGCTGACAAGCGCGCCGTAGGCAAGATGGCTCGCGGAATCGTCTGCGGCGGCGTTATCGTAGCGGCAGTGGTCGCACAGCCATTGAAAATACGTGCGCGCGATCTCATACTGGCTCATGTCGTAGCTCAGCGTGCCGCTCTCCCAAAGGGAGTCGTGGACCTTGATCGCGGCGGCGAGCGCCTTGGCGCGGTACGTTTCGAGCGTTTTGTCCGTACAGGCGGTGGACGAAAACGTGAGTACGACCTTGCCCGTCGAATACGAGCGGCAGGAGACGGCGTTGTACATCTGCTCGCAGTATGTTTTGACGCAGGAGGTGAACGCCTGCGTCAGCGCGCTGGCGGTGGCGGTGGTGAGGGCCTTGGAGTAGTTCAGCGTGATCGTGTGCTCGCCGCGCGCGAGCATATTGCGAACCAAACCGTCGATGGCAGCGGTGTCCTTGGCAGACGTCGGGAGCGACGTGCTTGCCGGCGCTTTGACAAGGCTCGCGAGCGTCGCATTTTTGACGGAGTGATACGGCGCGACCGTCCACGTGAGCGTCAGGCGCGTTTCAGGTTTGACAACGCGCGTCAGAAGCGCCGCGATCTCCGCGCGGCTGACGCTGCGGTCGGGATAAAAGCTGCCCTTTGCGTCCATGCCGGAGAGCAGCCCGCGGCGGTACATCAGCAGGATTTCGCTGCGGTAGGGCGTTTTGTCCGTCACGTCGGCGATGTAGTCGCGGCTGGCGTAGGCCGAGGTGACGAGCGAGGCGTTGGGCTCGGTGTACCATTCCTCCGGCACGGCGAAGGCGAAGATGCCCGCCATCTGCGCGCGCGACGCGGGCAGGAGGTAGAAGCCCTCAAAGCTGTTGTCGAGCAAATTCTGGCTCTTCAAATACGAGACATACGGCGCATACCACGCCTCGTTTTCCTTCGCGGCGGGGATGACCGCGTCGCTGCCGGTCGTGTAGATGGCGCGCAGCCGCGCGGCGATGGTCAAAAGCTCGGCGATCGTCACATTGCTGCTTGGCGCAAAGGAACTCTCGCCGCGGCCGTTGAGTAAGCCGTATTCATAGGCCGAGACGACCGGGGGGGCGAACCAGTCGCCGTCTTTCACGTCGGCAAACTGGCCCTCATAGACGCGAAGCAGCACGAACGGGGCGCTGCCGTCTGTCGTCGTTTCCTCCTGTGCGGGAGCGGCAGTGTCCTGCGCGGGCTCCTCGCTGTAAGCAAAGGCGCTGATGCTCAGCGCAAGCGCGAGCGCCGCGACAAGCAGCGCAAAGCGGAACTTCATGGCGTTTGCTCTCTCTTTCTCACATTCTCAAAATTTCACGGGGATCACGGGACTAAAATGTTCTGTTCGTCTGCGGTGATGTCGGCGACATAGGGGTTGAGCATCGAATTCGTCATCTCGAGCACCTGCTCGGGGTAGAGCGTGTAGAAGGACTTGCCATTGTACCAGCCCGCGCCGTCGCCGGGGAGCGTGGCAAAGCTGATGGCGTCCGTCCCGCCCATGGAGAGCGCCTGGTTGGCGAGCCACACGAGGTTGCCGAGCGTCAGGTCGGTCTTGACATATTTTAAGAACGTTTCCGCCATCGCGGGAACGTTTTCAATCTTCATCAGCTTCTGCGCCACGGTCTTCAAAAACGCCTGCTGTGTGCCGATGCGGCCGATATCCTGCCGCCCGCCGTAGGCGGGCTTATGCTTGTCGGAGTTGTGGCGGAAGCGCACGACCTCCATAGACTGCTGACCGCTGAGATGCTGCAATCCCTTTTTGAAGTGAATGTGCAGATCCTGATAGGGGTCGTCGTAGTCCATGTCCTCGGGCACGTCGAAGTCGACACCGCCGATCTGGTCGATGAGCGCGATGAACCCCTTCAGGTCGACGGAGACGTAAAAGTCCACGGGAACGCCGAGCATATCTTCAATGTTGCTGCGCAGCTTTTCCGTGCCGCCGTTATTGTAGGAGGAATTGAGCTTATGGCCGTTGCTCATCAGCGTGTCGCGCGGCAGGCTGACGACGTCGATCTTCTTGTTCTCCGCGTCAAAGCGCACGAGCATGTTCGTGTCGCTGCCGCCGGCGTCGTTGTCCACACCGTAGGCGAGGATCGTATAGCAGTATTTTTTGCGCTCTTTGCCGTTAGAAATGGTTTGAATGGCGTCGCTGTCCTCCGCCGTGCCGTCCTGCTGCGTCTGCTGGTCTTCACCGTCCGTGACGGGCTCGGGCGCGCGCACGACGTACTTGACCGTCGCCACGACGGCCACGGTCAGGAAAAGAAGCGACAGAAGCGTGACGACGACGCGCTCGCCGCGATTTGCGCGTTTCTTCTTTTTCTTCGGCCTGCGGCGCGGCTCGCTTTCGCGGCCGATGCTTGGCTCGTAATAGTCCTGCTTTCTCATCTTGTTGCTCCGATCATTTTTCTTTTGGTTTACAATAATGCATTCTACCCTGCGCGGCGGAATTGTGCAAGAGAAATTTTGCCGCGCGGAGGGCGCACTCTTATGTTAGACGCAAAAAGTCGAAAAAAGTTTCAAAATCCCTTGTATTTTTTTCGCGTGGCCATGCCGCCGCGGATGTGACGCTGGGCCTTGTTGACCTCCAGCACCTCCTTGACCTGCAAGTATAGGCTGCGGTTGAACTGCGGCAGGCGGTCCTGTAAGTCCTTGTGCACGGTGGACTTGCTCACGCCGAACTTTTTTGCCGCGGCGCGCACGGTGGCGCGGTTTTCAATGATGTAGGCGGCCAGCGCGCAGGCGCGCTCTTCCATGTTACCCTTCATGCAGCACACTCCTGACTCATGTTGCTCCATCTATATGCGTGCAGAGAGGGAATATGCGCATCGGGAATGAATACGCGGCAAAAACGTTGTGCAAAGCGGTTCAGGCATGTTATAATTTCTCTGTCTACACCGAAGACGGCACAAACGAAACGACAGGGAGGTCCTGCATGGAAAATAAACTCATCCGCAGCAAATACTTTTTATACCTGACCGAATTTTTTGCCGGTATGTCCGTCATGGCGGTCGAGCTCGGTGCGAGCAGGCTCATGGCCCCGTACTTCAGCTCGTCGCAGATCGTGTGGACCGTTATCATCGGCGTCATTATGATCGCGATGGCCATCGGCAACGTCTGGGGCGGCAAGCTCGCCGACAGGAGCGCGACGCCCGATAAGCTCTACCGCCGCCTCATCATCGCGGCCATCTGGATCGCGCTCATCCCGTTTGTGGGACGGTACCTGATCGCGGGCATCTCGCTGCTGCTGGCGCTTTTTGTGACGAAAAACTTCCTCGTCTGGGCGGCGCTCGCGGCGTGCCTTGTGATCTTCGCGTTCCCGTGCGTGCTGCTCGGCACCGTCACGCCGTCGCTCACGCGCTTTACGGTCGACAATCTCGACGACACAGGCAAGACCGTGGGCAGGCTCAACGCGCTCAACACCATCGGCAGCATCATCGGAACCTTCGTGCCGACGTTTGTGACGATCCCCGCCGTCGGCACGGCGGCAACGTTTTTGATCTTCTCCGGTGTGCTCGCGGCCATCGGCATCGCGTACTTCGTGTTCGAGAAGAAAAAGAGCGTGCCGGGGATCGTCTCCGTCCTTTTGATCGCTGGACTGTGCTTTGCCCTGCCGTCTTACAGCTTCGCCTTCTGGCAGAGCGACATCACGCTTGAGGACGAGTCCATCTACAACTATTTGCAGGTGCAGGACGACGCGAAGCGCACGACGCTCTCGACGAACGTGCTCTTCGGTGTGCAGAGCGTGCAGGTCAAGGGCGACGCGCTGACGGGCATGTACTATGACTACGCGCTCGCCGCGCCCTGCATGGCGGGCATGGACGGCACGGACAACGAAAACCGCAGCGTGATGATCCTCGGCATGGGCTCTGGCACGTACGCGAGCTACTGCACGCGCTATTTCCCCGGCGCGAGTGTGCAGGGCGCGGAGATCGACAAAAAAATTGCCGGCATCGCGACGGACTACTTCGGACTTCCAGGCAGCGTGACCGTCGCGGTCGAGGACGGGCGCGCGTACCTTGCCGCGTCGAAGGAGAAGTTTGACGTCATCATGGTGGACGCCTATCAGGATATCACCATCCCGTTCCAGCTCTCGAGCGTCGAGTTTTTCAATGAAGTGCGCTCTCATTTGAAGCCGAACGGCGTGATGGTCGTGAACCTCAACATGACGTCCGCGGAGGACGGCTCGATCAACGAATACCTCTGCGACACGATGGCGAGTGTCTTCCGGCACACCGTCACCGCGCCGGTGAGGGGCAACACGAATACCGAGGTCTTCTGCACGAACGCGGATGACTGGGAGAAGACGTTCCTGTGCAGCATCGCAAAGCTCAAGGACAGCGACTATGCCGATATGATGCGCACGGTCTGCTCGAAGCTCACGCCCTATGAGGGCGGAAGCTGCATCCTGACGGACGACAAGGCCCCTGTCGAGGTGCTGGGCATGCGCGTGCTCGACGAGCTCATCGGCGATGAGCTCAACTACTACAAAGACGAACTGAGAACCGGCGGCCTGTCCGCACTGATCGGAAATTGAAAACAAAAAGAATCCCGCGCCCGCGGCGCGGAATTCTTTTCAGGGTAGAGAGCCTCGCAGAGTTTTTACCCGCAAGGGGTACGCAGCATCCGTAAGGCAGCAAAGCTGCCAACGGCTGCCCAGGTGCCGCGCACGGCACGAAACAAATTCAAATCGGTTTTCCGCCGCGACATGTGCGCCCTCCAGAGAGGCTTCTCTTGCCCGCTGCGGGGCAATTCACCTTCTGGCAGAAAACTCTTTGCGCGAAGTGGAAACCGGCGAAGTGCCGCCAGCGGCGGAAACAGCAAGTCGGTTTCGAGGAAGCGGCACGATTGGCGCGCCTGCAAGGGCGCGGGAATCGTGGTGCCGCAACGGTGTAAGGTCGAATTGTCCGCTTTTAGCGGACAACCGAGGCACAGAACGCAGCGAAACCTTCTCAAAAAAGTGGCTTTGCCACTTTTTTGATTACAAAATCAGCATCAGCACAGGAATCACGACAAAGCACGCGATCGTGGAGAGCGCCGCGCCCTGCGCGGCGAATTCCTCGTCCGCGCCGTATTCCGCGGCGGCGACGACCGTCTGCGTCACGACCGGCATCGCCGTTTCGACGATGAGCACGTCGTGAGCAAGGCCCGTCACGCCGAACGCCCTGCACAGCGCGACCGAGAGGGCGGGCGCGAGCAGGAAGCGGAAGACCATCGCAATGCCTAAGTCGCGGTCGAGCCGGACATTTTTGAGCCCGATGTCGTGGATGATATAGCCCGTGAGCAGCAGCGCCAGCGGCGTGACGAGGTTGTTCATATAGCGGCAGTAGCTCATCACGAGCGAGGGGAGCCTCACTTCAAACCACACGAGCGCGAGGCCGATGAAAACGGCGATGACGGCGTGCGTGGTCAGGAATTTCTGGAGCATCTTGAGGTCAAAGCCGCGGCTCTCGCCCGACCAGCGCACAAGCGAGAGAAACAGCAGCTGGACAAAGCTGGTGTTGACGAGGTAGTAGAGCATGACGTAGGGCGTGCAGGTGTCGCCAAAGAGCTCGGTGCACATCGCAAGGCCGACGAAGATGGCGTTCGACACCGAGCACATCATCATAAAAACGCCGAGCTTTTTGCGCGGCAGCTTCAAGAGCCTGCCGACGAGCAGTGACAGGATCGTGATGACCACGGTGCCGAGCAGCGGCACGAGCAGAAAGCTGCCCGACTGAACCAGAAGATCACGGGTCAGGTTATTCGTCAGCCCGTAGACCGACATGCAGGGGATGGCGACAGAGAGCGTGAACTTGCCGATAAAGGCCTTGGCCTGCGGGCCCATCCAGCCCCGCTCCGCGCAGAAATAGCCCGTCGCCGTCAGCAGCAGGATGATGGTGACGGAAGAGACCGCGTGCAGAAATCCTTCCATGGTGTGACCTCGGTGTTAAGAAATAGTTACACCAGTATAACACGCCTGCGGCAAAAGACAAGAGACGAAAAAGACGGTTGCAATGCCGGTTCGGATACGCTATGATGGGCGAAGATGAGCGCGCGGTGCGCGCCCGGAGAAAAAGAGATCGAGAACTTTGAGAGGAGTTTTGTTTTTATGAAAGCAGCGCTGGTCATTATGGCGGCGGGCATGGGCTCGCGCTACGGCGGCAATAAGCAGGTGGACGGCATCGGCCCGAACGGCGAGATCCTGATGGAGTACTCCATTTTCGACGCGCTGCGCGCGGGCTTTACGAAGGTGGTCTTCATCATCAAGCCCGACATGCGCGACTTGATGGAGAACATGGTCGGACATCACCTTGCCGCGCGCAAAACGGCGGACGGGGACAATGTCGAGGTCTGCTATGCGTATCAGGATTTTTCGAGCGTGCCCGATTTTTACACGGTGCCGTCTGATCGCGTCAAGCCGTTCGGCACGGTGCACGCGCTTTTATGCGCGCGCGAATTTGTGCACGAGCCGTTCGTCGTTATCAACGCCGACGACTATTACGGCGTGGACGCGTTCAAGACGATCTACGCAGAGCTCTCAAAGCTCGCCGAAAGCGGCGAGGGCACGATGGTCGGATACGACCTCTGCAACACCGTGAGCGAGCACGGCACGGTCACGCGCGGCGTGTGCCATGTGAACGAACAGGGGATGCTCGACCGCGTGGTCGAAACGTTCCACCTAAAGCCCTGCGCCGACGGCAAGATCCGCGACATTCAGGAAAACGGCGACGGCCCGGTCTACGCGCCCGAGACGCCGGTCTCGATGAACTTCTGGGGCTTTACGCCGTGGCTGTTTGAAAAGCTGGACGCGTATTTTAAGGATTTCCTCCGCGCGCTGCCCGACGGCGAGCTCAAAAAAGAGTGCCTGCTGCCGAGCCTGATCGGCGAGCTCATCGACCGCGGCGAGCTCAGTGTCTCCGTTCTGCGCTCGAGCGCGCGCTGGTTCGGCATGACGTATCACGAGGATAAGGAAATGGTGCAGCGCGAGCTTCAGAAATTACACGACGCGGGCGTGTACCCCAAAACGCTGCGCGCGTGAGCGAGACAAATCGAAAAAATCTGCCGCCTCCGGACATACTAAGTCCGGAGGTGATTTTTATGCCGCGAAAAGACCCCGGCATGCCGTATGACCTGGCGCCGATGCTCAAGGCGCGCTTCGGCCAGCCGGACGACTGCGCCGATCTTGTCAACAAGTACGGCACCTATAACATCCAGCCGACGTCGGACACGGAAAATCTGTTCCCGCTCATCGCGCCGGGCCTTCCTGAGCAATGGAAGCGCATGGCGGTCGGCAAGAAGGACGTTGAAAACTTGCAATAAAGCAAACGGGAGGGAGACGCGTATCGCGTCTCCCTTTTTCTTCTCCAAAATCCCTGAAACGGCAAGGGAAAATGGGCTTTTTCCCAAAAAGCAAAAAAGATACATACAGGTTCGACAAAAAAGTGAATGACAAAATGGAGAAATTTATTGCTGGTATACAAATTGAGAACGTTGCTGGCACTTGCTTTACTGCTGAATTCGTATAAAGTAAAGGCAAGAGCTGTCTGCCGGGGAAGCGGCTATGAGAGAGACCGCCTTCCGGCCCGACTCGCCAATATGAAGGAGGAGAGAGAATGGAAACCAAAAGTAACGCGAAACTGAAAGCTCTGTTCATCATCCCGTCGATCACTGGTATCATCCTGTTTATGATCCCGGTGAAGAATGCTGACGGCGATTGGACCGTTGTGGTCAAGATCCTTGCCGACATCATCTCGGGCTACATCGGCGGCTTCCTGCCGCTGCTGTGCGTGCTGATCCTCACCGTTTCGGCAGTGATGTCCCTCATTGCGCTGGCAAAGCCCAAATTCATTATGAATAGCGACATCATGAAAGAATGCTTCGCCTGCAAACCCATCTGGGTCGTGCTCCGTGTGCTCGCGGTCATCTTCGTGTGGCTCACCTATCTGGGTGTCGGCGAGGACGGCGTGGGTCTCATCGGTATGATCACCGGCGGCGGTCAGGGCGGCTTCGTCCTCTATGACCTGCTCACCACGCTCGTTATCATCTTCGTCATCGCGGCCCTGCTGCTGCCGTTGCTGCTCGACTTCGGCCTGCTGGAGTTCGTCGGCGCGCTGCTCACCAAGGTCATGCGTCCCCTGTTCAAGGTCCCCGGCCGCGCGGCGGTCGACTGCATCACCTCCTGGATCGGCGACGGTACGCTCGGCGTCATGCTCACCTGCAACCAGTATGAGGGTGGCTACTATTCCGCCAAGGAAGCAAGCATCATCGCAACGCTGTTCTCCGCCGTTTCCATCACGTTTACCCTCGTCGTTCTCGACACGGTCGGCATGCTCGACAAGTTCGGCATCTACTACCTGATCGTCTGCTTCGTCGGTATCGTCTGCGCGATCGTGTGCCCGTACCTCTACCCCCTGCGCAACAAGCCCAACACGTACTTAGTCGAAGGCAAGGCCGCTCCCGACACTCTTCCCGAGGGCTACAAGAGCAACGTCGAGTACGGCATGGACCTCGCCATGAAGCGCGTTGCCGAGCACAAGGGCATCGGTGAATTCTTCAAGAGCGGCGCCAAGAACGCCTGCAGCATGTGGTTCGGCGTTCTGCCCTCCGTCATGGCCATCGGCACCGTCGCCCTCATCCTTGCCAACTACACCCCCATCTTTGAGTGGCTCGGCATCCCGTTCCGCCCGCTGCTCCAGCTTCTTCAGGTGCCCGAAGCGGACGCTGTTGCCTCCACGATGATCGTCGGCTTCACCGACATGCTCACCCCCGCCATCCTGATCGCGGAGTGCACCAGCGAGATGGCCAGATTCATCGTCGCGGTCGTCTCCGTCACGCAGGTGCTTTACCTCTCCGAGGTCGGCGGCCTGATCCTCGGCTCCAAACTTCCTCTCAACATCTGGGAGCTGTTCGTCATCTTCCTGGAGCGCACCATCATCAGCCTGCTGATCGTCTGCCCCATCGCGCATCTGCTGTTCTAAAAAGGAAAAGCTTCTTTTCCCTTACTCAGGTTGCTGACCTGAAAGAGTCGAGGCATCTCATCGGGATGCCTTGGCTCTTTCTTTTTGGATTTTATGTCATATGCACAAAAATGACTGTACAACTCACACGGTTATGTGGTAAAATGCGAACAGAGAGACCTCTGCGAGACCAACGCAAATTCCGACGGCTGCGGGTGAGAGCGCGGCCTGCCGGCGAGAGGGAGAAGAGAAGTACATGAAAGTCAGCATCGACAAGTTTTCGAAGGTGCCGGTCTATCTGCAGATCGCCGACCAGATCAAGTCGCAGATCATCAGCGGCGCGCTGCCCCGCGGGAGCGCGCTGCCGAGCGAGCGCGCGCTCGCGCAGATCTTGGATGTGCACCGCAACACCGTGGTCAAGGCCTACAGCGAGCTCAAGAGCGACGCGTGGATCGAGTCGCGCCAGGGCGTGGGCTACATCGTGGCCGCGGCAAACGACGAAAATGACGCGCAGGACGAAAGGGGCGGCGAGGGCGCGCAGCCCGGCCGCGTCAACTGGGTCAGCGAGGTGGCGGAAAAGTACCTCGACATGGAAAAGACATTTGACGACCTGTTCCAGCGCTTTACGGACGAGAGCCACTATTCCCTCGGCAGCGGCGTCGCCTCGCGCGAGGTGTACACGTCCGAGCGCGTTGCGGGCGATATCGCGGCGCTGCTCACGGGCAGCGGCCCGTGCCAGTATTTTTTCAGCCCCTATAAGGGCGATAAATTCCTGCGGCAGAAGCTCGTGGCCTTTCTCGGCACGAAGGGCGTGAAGGCGTCCTCGGGCGAAATTCAGATCCTCTCGGAGACGAATCAGGCGCTCGACTTTATCGTGACGCTGCTCGTCAAGCCCGGCGACAGCGTGGTGATGGAAGAGCCGGTGCACCCGGACATGTACCGTGTGATGGAGCTTGCGGGCGCGAAGATACTGACCGTTCCCGTCGACGGGAACGGCATGAACTGCGAGGTGCTCGAAAGCTTACTCACGCAGACGCGCCCGCGGCTCATCTTCGTCAATTCGAGCTACCACGACCCGACGGGAAACATTTTGTCGATCGAGCGGCGCAAGAAGATCGTTGCGCTCTCGAACCGCTACCGCGTGCCGATCGTGGAGGAGGACGCGGCGAGCGAACTCGTCTACGACGGCGATAAGCTCCCGCCGATCAAGGCCTTCGACACGGCGGGAAATGTTATTTACATCTATTCGTTCTCGCTCACGTTCATCCCGGGGCTGAGCCTTGCCTTTGTCACGGGCAGCCGCGATCTGATCCGCGCACTGAGCTACCTCGTCTCCGTGCGGCTGATGGCCTCGGACTGGATGACGCAAAAGCTCCTCGGCATGTACCTTGACGACGGCATTTACTACACGTCGCTTTTAAAATTTCGCGACGTCTACCGCACGAATCGAGATTTGGTATGCCAAAAGCTCGACGAGCTTGCGCCGCTCGGCGTGAGTTATACAAAGCCGAGAGGCGGCGTATATGTCTGGTGCAGGCTGCCGGACGGGGTGGACAGCAAGCGCTTTATCAGGCGGGCCTACAACATGGGCGTCACGCTGATCCCCGGACACGTTTTTTACCCCTGCAAGAACGGTGGGCGCGACCACATCCGCATCAACTACTCCTACGAGCCGCGCGAGCGGCTGGAGCGCGGCATGGAGGTATTGCGCAAAGCGCTGGAAGAAGAGCTGGAGGAATGACTGGCACACGAAATGGCAAAAGCACTGATACATCACAAGCGCCTTTTGAAAGTGTATACTTTACTGCGTAATAACGGTAAAACGATCCGCGGACCGTCGGGGAGCTCCGGCGGCACGGACAGGGAAAACAGGTCGGGGTGTACGGGCGGTCGATGAGAGAGCCGCCGGCATCCCGGGAAAGGGAGCACGACTTATGTATTCAGGCATCCATAACTTTTCCGAGATCGGAAAGCTCAACAAGGTGCTGCTGCACCGCCCCGGCGAGGAGCTGGAATCGCTGACGCCCGCGACGCTCGAGCGCCTGCTGTTTGACGACATCCCGTACTTAAAGGTCGCCCAGCAGGAGCACGACCGCTTTGCCGAGGTCCTGCGCGAAAACGGCGTCGAGGTCATCTACTATGTCGACGAGGTCGCCAAGGCCATCGCCGACCCCGCGCGCCAGATCCAGCTCGTCAACGACTTTTTGAACATCAGTAAGATCCACGCCAAGGGACTGCGCGCGAGCATGACGAGCTTGCTTCTCGACATGCCGCCCAAGCAGATGGTGACGAAGATGATCGCGGGCATCAAGCGCTGCGAGGTCGCCACCAAGCAGCCGACGTCGCTGATGGACTTAGTCGACGACGACTATCCGTTCGTCTCAGACCCCATGCCGAACCTGTACTTCACCCGCGACCCCGGCGCCTGCGTGGGCGAGG
>ERZ772819.3260-NODE-3260-length-11573-cov-4.301094_pt1 | contig 11573 bp, 7 predicted proteins | sample MGYA00580860_ERZ772819 | MGnify/ENA primary metagenome ERZ772819 (study PRJEB29015, sample SAMEA2737683) | human gut metagenome | biome: human gut; feature: human-associated habitat; material: faeces | place: China | collected 2012 ...
GCTGTTTTCTCGCAGGATATATATGTATGGCTCGGACTTGTCATAGCCGTGCTTGCGTATTTCTACCTCAACAAGACAAAGCTAGGACTTTATGTAAGGGCGATTGGCGAAAATCCCGGTGCGGCTGATGCTTCGGGCATAAATGTTACGCTCCATAAGTATATAAATATTCTGCTCGGCGGTTTCCTTTGCGGACTCGGCGGCGCTTATCTGTCAACCGCATTCCTGACAACCTGGCAGGATAACGTTACGGCAGGCGCAGGCTGGATAGCCGTTGCTCTCATCATATTCAGTACATGGAATCCCCTCAAGGCGATATTCGCCGCCTACCTTTTCGGTATGCTGAGAGGTTTAAACTACAAGATGCAGGGCTGGGAGATACAGATACCCTCGCAGTTTTTAACAATGCTCCCTTACATCGCCACCATTATAGTGCTGATTTTCATAGCAATGAGAAAGAAGAAAGAGAATCAGCCGCCTAAGGCACTCGGTGAAGCGTACTTCAGAGAAGAAAGATGATATAAAGGACGGGTTTTCCCCGTCCTTGTTTTGCGGTTGAACTTTCAACCGCATTTTTTTATTCTCCGACAGACAAAACACATCTGTCAGTTGTATTACATTCAAAGAGAAAAACTCAGGGGGAACGATTTATGACGTCAGATTATTCTTCCGAGAGCATAAGAGAGCTTTATGAACGCAATTTCGACACTCTCTACAGGGTGTGCTATATGTATATGAAAAATATACAGGATACAGAAGACGCTGTACATAACGCTTTTCTGAAAGCAATCGAAACAAGAAAACAGTTTGAAAGCGAAAACCACGAAAAAGCATGGCTCATCCGTGTCGCTTCAAATATCTGCAAGAATATGCTCAAGGCGGCGTGCAGAAAAAACGAGCCGCTCAACGACAATATTCCCGACAGCAATATAAGCAATGAAGCAAAAGAGCTTCTCAGCGAGCTTTCAAAACTGCCCGACAAGCTGAAAATACCCGTGTATCTGTTTTATTATGACGGATACTCGAGCGAAGAAATAGGACAGATGTTGCACATAAGCTCTTCTGCAGTCCGCACAAGATTGCAGAAAGCGAGGGAGCGGCTGAGAAATGTCCTCAGTGATGAAAGGAGCGTTGAATAAAATGACAATTAAACAGGCATTCGATGAAGTAAACGCTACAGACGAGCAGAAGAAAAACGGCCTTGACAGGCTGTTGCAAAGCGACAAGAAACGCAGCTTCGTACCGCAGATAAAACGTTATGCCGTAGCGGCCGCCGCAGTAGTTGTCGCCGCAGGCACGGCAGGTGTCGGAATACATTTTGCGGTAATAAATAATCAGGGCGGACCTATCAACGTATCGATAGGCGGCAACAGCGCCGCCGACAGCATAGTTACACCCTCGGAAAACACAAAGGTACATTCCGAAAAGAGCGGAATGACTTTTGTTGATGATAAGGCATTCTGGGCACAGCTTGGAAAAATAACTTATCGCAGGATAGATAATACACCGACCATAGATACTACAGAAATCAATGCGGCTGATGATTTTGACAGTCTTTTCTGCACGGATAAGCAGGTTCAGAGTGAAATGCTTGACCTGTTCGATAATGCAATTGACATCACAAACAAATATATCGTTCTTCCCGACAGCAATGCGGCGGTAGGCATATCCTCGGATATGAGTGTACAGGAAATTGAAAAGTTCAAAAACAACAGTGCCAACTACTTTACAGGCAGAACTTCTTATAATGACGCACGCTTTTATTATGCCGATAAAGCATATTTCGGGTTTGACACCACAGAGGAATTTATCAACGCTGTATCACAGGTATACACAGGGGGTAACTCGGACAAATTTGAAGAATATTTTTTTGAGTACTGTCCCGATTATATCCAGCCGGCGGATAAAAATAACACAAAATCAAAGTTCGGCATAAATATAGACAAAGAGTTTCCTATACCAGAGCTGTACTCGGCGCATACGCAGTATTGCACGGCATTTTATACCGATGAAAGTCATAATTCTCTGATCCTGTTATCGCTTACCGCAAAAGACGGCGCAGACAACAGCAAAACGTTTGAGCTTGAATATATATCCATGAAGTATGTTGACGGAAAACTCCGTATAGTCGTTTCGCCTTATGACTATATATTTTTGAATTATACTTACTACAATAATTATATGTTCAATTTCGGAATTGAAAACAAAGCGGGAACAGACGCAAAAACCATTGATATAACCTCTGTGGCGGGTGACAGTGACAACTCATCAAAACCCAAAGAAACAACGACTGCCGCAACATCAACAACTCCCGAAAACGAGAGCACGACCGCACCGCAGACAACCGCCGCGCCCGAAACCACAACTGCCAAGCCCGCTCCCGAACCGACAGGCACAGCGACTAATGTAACGCTCAGAATGACAGGCAACGCAGCCGATCTTGACAGAAGTATGCTTTACTATTATAAGGTTGACAAAGCGTTCCTTACAAATGATGAAGTCATAACCATAAAGCAATCCAAAATATCAGAAGTACCCTATTTTAATACCGATGGCAGTGATCACACATTTGACAGCATAGACTACGGCATTTACGTTATAGCCGCTCCTATGATGACCACTACAGGCGACAACGGATTTGCCGTATTCACCGTGACCGAAAGCAGCAGTAACAGCATTATAAATATCGATCTGACAACCGGTACTCTTCCTGCCGACAAATTTGAGGTTGTAGACGAAAGTATTCAGGAGGAGGATACTCTGCCCGATTACAGCAAACAGCAGTATGCGCTTGCAGAAAAATCCTACACATATGAGGAACACACTTACATACCGGTTGAGCTTATCCATTATGGCGATACCTATATAGACGATAACATATGGCAAGGAGCACGACTGATCGACACTGTTGACGGTCGTAGGATTACGGGATGTAAAGTGAAAAAGACTCCGGTAAGCTATGCAAGCATAAGCGTTGACGGCAAAATTATCACCGGAGAAGAAGTAAATGATTATATCCTGCTTGTAAGCATAGATAATATCCAAGGCGAAAACAATCATATCTATAGCACTATAATGGTGCGCAAAGATCTTGTAAAGAGCAGTAAGCCGAAAGTCATACTCGGGGATAGATTTTACTCTTCATACATTGCCACCGACTATGGCGATATTGACATCGACATGGTGCTTAAGGATGACAACGGAAAGCCTGTAAAGAACTGCGAAATATATTTTGTACATCTTGATGATATAGACACATATAATCTGGAACATAACAACGCAAACGTTCACGCTTCAGGCGACTATTGCATAGCTAACACGGATTCTGAGGGAAGAGTCAGTACGTTTATCGGTCTGTACTGTGGAAAGAACTATCTCTCGGTATCAAATGCCGTTGAAAAAGGTTATGTATTCAATAACGATCGTTATTATGACATTATCCCAAAAGATCCTGTGCCAAAGCTGATAGCAGAAATTCCGATTACAAACGAATAAGTGATCTATACAGCAAACAGTGTCCTGCTTTTCAGGAAAAGCGCTGAAGTCTGTCGGAAAATCTATATATCTACTAAATTAAAACGGGTATTGAGTGTTGCTTGCTCTGTAGGCTTTGTGGCAAGCAATCAAAGCGTCCTTGCTTTAGGCAAAGCTCTTCACCTAGGAGAATGGAGTTTGGGTTAGGGATTGAGATCAGGCTATATTTTTCAAAACAGGCTTTTACTACGAGCAAACACACGGCGGGAATACTTTCCCGCCGTGCTGTTTTATTCGATTTCTTTATAAAAAGTACTTGCATTTTATCCGCTTTTTTGGTAAAATAAATATGAGCGCAGAAGTATAAAAATATGCGTGAAATTTGTATTTCTTGAGGACAGCCTCATACAAATAAAGTAAAAGCGAAAGGATCATTACCATGAGCAAATTAAACAAGAAGAATGTAGAAGATTTACAGGTAAAGGGCAGAAAAGTCCTTGTTCGTGTAGACTTCAACGTACCTATGAAGGACGGCAAGATCACAAACGACAACAGAATCCAGGCCGCACTTCCCACAATCAATAAGTTAGTTGAGAACGGCGCAAAGATAGTTCTTTGTTCACATCTCGGCAAGCCGAAGAACGGTCCCGAGGACAAGTTCTCTCTTAAGGCTGCTGCTGAAAGACTTGCAGAGCTTGTTAATACAAAGGTAGTTTTCGCTAAGGACGATACAGTAGTAGGCGAGAATGCAAAGAAGGCAGTTGCAGAAATGAAGGACGGCGAGATAGTTGTTCTTGAAAACACACGTTTCCGTGGCGCTGAAGAAACAAAGAACGGTGAAGCATTCGCTAAGGAGCTTGCAGATCTCGTTGACGACGATGTATTCGTAATGGACGCTTTCGGTTCTGCACACAGAGCACACGCTTCTACAGCAGGCGTTACAAAGTTTGTTAAGGAAACAGCAGTAGGCTACCTTATGAACAAGGAAATCGAGTTCTTAGGCAACGCTGTTGAAAACCCCGTAAGACCTTTCGTTGCTATCCTCGGCGGTGCTAAGGTTGCAGACAAGCTGAACGTTATATCAAACCTCCTCGAAAAGTGCGACACACTTATCATCGGCGGCGGTATGGCTTACACATTCTTAAAGGCTAAGGGCTATGAAGTAGGTACATCACTCGTTGACAACGAGAAGATCGACTACTGCAAGGAAATGATTGAAAAGGCTGAAAAGCTCGGCAAGAAGCTCCTTCTCCCTATTGATACAACAATTGCAAAGGAATTCCCCGATCCTATCGATGCTGAGATCGAAGTAAGCGTTGTTGACGCTGACAAGATTCCTGCTGATATGATGGGTCTTGACATCGGTCCTAAGACAATGGCTCTGTTCGCTGATGCCGCTAAGTCAGCTAAGACAGTTGTATGGAACGGTCCTATGGGCGTATTTGAGAACCCCGTATTAAAGAAGGGTACAGTTGCTGTCTGCGAAGCTCTTGCAGAGGCAGACGCTACAACGATCATCGGCGGCGGTGACTCGGCTACAGCTGCTATCAACCTCGGTTATGCAGACAAGATGAGCCACATCTCAACAGGCGGCGGCGCTTCTCTTGAATACCTCGAAGGTAAGGTACTTCCCGGTATCGCTTGCATTCAGGACAAGTAAAAATAACGAGGGCAGATTATTCTGCCCTCAGATTGTCATAAAGCATCTGATTTAAATGGGGTCGCAGGGGCGAAGCCCCCGATAGGGTTGAGGGGCGATAGCCCCCACTCTAAGCCCCTTCCCGAGGGGAAGGGGTATGGGGTTAGGGATATTCCGATGAAACTTCATTTAAAAAGTTGATGACATTTCTGAGGGCGGATATTCTCCGCCCTTATTGTTGTGTAATAAGCAATTTATAATAAAAAACGAAAGGAACACTGTATCATGAAAAAGACAGTAAGAAAAGCAGTTATCGCAGGTAACTGGAAGATGAATAAGACAAGACCCGAGGCTAAGGCTCTTTTAGAAGAATTAAAGCCTATGGTTGCTGATGTAAAGGACGTTGAGGTCGTAGCCTGCGTTCCCTTCACAAACCTTGAAACAGCTCTCGCTGTAACAGCCGGCACAAACATAAAGATCGGCGCTGAGAACTGCCACTTTGAAAAGAGCGGCGCTTTCACAGGCGAAATTTCAGCTGATATGCTCGCTGAAATGGGTGTTGAATATGTTGTACTCGGTCACTCCGAGCGCCGTCAGTACTTTGCTGAAACAGACGAAACAGTAAACAAGAGAACAAAGGCTGCTCTTGAAGCAGGCTTAAAACCCATCGTATGCGTAGGCGAGCTTCTCTGGGAGCGTGAATGCAACATTACAGAAGAAGTTATCGCACGTCAGATTAAGCTCGATTTCTTCGGCATCTCCGCAGATGACCTCAAGAAGTGCATAATCGCTTACGAACCCGTTTGGGCTATCGGTACAGGCAAGACAGCTACAGCAGATCAGGCTGAAGAGGTTTGCGCTTTCATTCGTGCTACACTCGCTAAGCTCTACGGCGCAGATACTGCAGAAACAATCACAATCCAGTACGGCGGCTCTATGAACGCAAAGAACGCTGAAGAACTGCTCTCAAAGACAAACGTTGACGGCGGTCTTATCGGCGGTGCTTCACTCAAGGCTGCTGATTTCACAACTATCATCAAGGCTGCCGTAAACGGCTAATCAAAAAATCGGATATTTACGAAAGGACGACTAAACAAATGGCAAAACCCGTTTTACTCGTTGTTATGGACGGCGTAGGCTTTTCAAAGACAGGTCTTGGCGATGCAGTTACGCTCGCCAATACTCCTACACTTGACAGACTTTTAAGAGAATGGCCCAACACTCGTTTAAAGGCTCACGGTGACGCTGTAGGTCTGCCTACAGATGATGATATGGGCAACTCAGAGGTAGGTCACAACGCACTCGGCTGCGGTCAGATCTACTCACAGGGCGCAAAGCTTGTTAACGAATCTATCGAAAGCGGAAAGATGTATCAGTCTGAGGCTTGGAAAGAACTCGTTGACAACTGCAAGGCTAACAACAGCACCCTTCACTTCATCGGTCTTTTATCGGACGGTAACGTTCACTCAAATATCAAGCACCTGTTCAAGATGCTGACAGAAGCCAAGAACGAGGGCATCAAGAAGGCAAGAGTACACATTCTGCTTGACGGCAGAGATGTACCCGCTACTTCTGCTCCGATATATATCGAACAGCTTGAGAGCTTCCTCAAGGAGCTTAATGCGGACGGCGCTTTTGACGGTAAGATAGCAAGCGGCGGCGGACGTATGAAGGTTACTATGGATCGTTACCAGGCTGACTGGCCTATGGTTGAGCTTGGCTGGAAGACTCACGTCAAGGGCGAGGGCAGACAGTTTGCATCAGCTATGGAAGCTGTTGAAACCTACCGTAAGGAAAACGACGGCATCATCGACCAGGATCTCCCTGCATTCGTAATCGCTGAGAACGGCGAGCCTGTAGGCAAGATAGTTGACAAGGACAGCGTTATCCTCTTCAACTTCAGAGGCGACCGTGCTATCGAGCTTTCAATGGCATTCGACGATGACGACTTCACAGCATTTGACAGAGGCGCAAAGCCCGACGTATGCTTCGCAGGTATGTTGCAGTATGACGGCGACTTAAAGCTCCCCGCACGCTTCCTTGTAAATCCTCCCGAGATTACAAACACTCTCACAGAGGTACTCGTTGCCGCAGGTCTTAACGAATATGCCGTATCCGAAACACAGAAGTACGGCCATGTAACTTACTTCTGGAACGGCAATAAGAGCGATAAGTTCAGCGAAGAACTTGAAACATACAAGGAAATTCCTTCCGACAACGTTTCATTCGATCAGCGTCCGTGGATGAAGTCCGCTGAGATAACAGACGATCTTATCGAAGTAATAAAGAGCAAGAAGTATGACTTTATCCGTTGCAACTATCCCAACGGCGATATGGTCGGACACACAGGCAGCCTTGACTCAACAATAATCGGTGTTGAAGCGGTTGACCTCGGCCTTTCAAGACTTATCAAGGTTTGCGATGAGTACGGTGTTACGCTCGTTGTAACAGCCGATCACGGCAACGCAGACGAGATGCTCGAAAAGAACAAGAAGGGTGAGGTTCAGGTAAGAACAGCCCACTCGCTCAACCCCGTTCCTTTCATCATCTATGATAAGGAAGTCAAGTACACTATCAAGGACGATACAAAGTACGCTCCCGGCGTTCCCACTAAGTATGGTCTGGCAAACGTTGCTCCCACCATCGTTAAGATGCTCGGTCTTACAGCGCCTGACTGCTGGCAGGAAAGCATGATCTAAGGTGGCTGTGCCACTGACTGTTCCGCCTTTGGCATTGTCGGAGCTATCCGCATGATAATGAAACGGCGGGACTGAATGCACTGTGAATCGCATAGCAATGCGGTTTGTGGCGGTTAAGACATATACTTTGTCAGGTGCAGAGTAAAACAGAAAATCGTGTGAAGCGGGTTGCCGTGTATAGCGATTGTTTGGCTTTACAATGCGGTTTGATGGGATATACAATTGATACGATAAACGGCAGGCATGAGAAATCATGTCTGCCGTTTTTGCGGCTGTGAGCCGCTCCAAATTCCGCCTTTGTAATAGTCGGTGCGTTTCGTTGGGTAGCAAAACGGCGGGACTGAACGCACTGCGAATCGCATAGCAATGCGATTTGTGTCGGTTAATGCATATACTTTGTCAGGCACAGAGTAAAACAGAAAATCGTGTGAAGCGAATTGCCGTGTATAGCGATTGTTTGGCTTTGTTATGCGGTTTGTGGCAATCGGAGAATCTACGCAGTAATACGGCAGGAACGGGAAAGTACGGTTTCGGACGAGATATTCCTGCTGTTGCCGAAGTGTCATAAATGGCTTTGTTATGCGGTTTGTGGCAATCGGAGAATGTACGCAGTAATACGGCAGGTGCGGAGAAATACCGCCCTGCCGTAAATATGACGATTTACAATTCCGCTTTATATATCAAAGCGTCGCAAACCGGCTCTGTATAATAGTTTCTGCGTCTGCCGACCTCAGAAAAGCCGTGCTTTTCATACAGCTTTTTTGCCGGCTCGTTATCACAGCGGACTTCAAGAAAAATGCTTTTTATGCCGTTATTTTTGCATTTATTTATGAAATATTCCATTAATTGTGTGGCGATGCACTGATGTCTGTATTCCGGCAACACTGCAATGCGATACAGCTCGCATTCATCGGATACGCTCTGACCGCAGATAAAGCCTACTGGCTTGTTTTCGGCTTTATCATCACGAATAACGACATTGATTGAGCCTTCAGTGAACACCTGCGACTCAATACTTCGCTCTGTCCACGGCACCGAAAAACACTTTTTTTCAATCACTGCAATGTCGCTACAGATTGATGAATTATGATGATTTAAAGCCGCGATTTTTCCTTTATCTGTCAAACAGTCATTGTCAATGAGTATCATACCACGTTTTGCCAATATTTACATCTACCGTCATAGGAACGGTGAGCTTTACGGCATTCTCCATTTCTTCCTTTAAAAGTAAGGCAACCTTTTCTGCACAATCTTCTTTTGCCTCAACAATAAGTTCATCGTGAACCTGAAGTATCAGCCTTGCATCCAGACCGCTTTCTTCAAGTCTGTTGTAAACTTTTATCATCGCAATTTTAATTATATCGGCGGCTGTACCCTGTATGGGGGTGTTCTTTGCGACACGCTCGCCGAAAGCCTGCAGATTCTTATTCTTTGCGGCAAGCTCTTTGATATATCTTCTTCTGCCGAACATAGTTTCAACATAGCCGTCACGCTTAGCCTTCGCAACGGTCTGCTCCATATAGTGAGCTATGCCGGAATATTTGGAAAGATAGGAGCGGATATATTCGCTTGCTTTCGGCACTGAAACACCGATGTCCTTTGACAGCGAGAATGCGCCTATTCCGTAGACTATGCCGAAGTTGACCGCTTTCGCCTTGCTTCTGAGGTCCGGCGTTACCCACTCTATCGGCTGATTGAACACCTGAGATGCGGTAACGGTATGAATATCCACACCGTCAAGGAACGCTTTCTTCATTATCTCGTCGCCCGAAATATGAGCCAGCACACGCAGTTCGATCTGTGAATAGTCGGCATCGACAAGCAGGTAGCCGTCCTTTGCGGTGAAGAATCTTCTCATCTCCCTGCCAAGCGGCGTTCTTACGGGGATATTCTGAATATTCGGCTCGGCGCTTGAAATTCTTCCTGTCCTTGTTTCTGTCTGCTTGAAGGTCGAATGAATCCTGCCGTCCTCGCCTACTACCTTCAGAAGTCCTGTAACGTATGTGTTCTGCAGCTTTGTAAGCGCACGGTATTCGGTTATCAGCGGAACAATGGGATGCTTGTCCATAAGGCTTTCAAGCACATCGGCGTTTGTGGAATAGCCTGTTTTTGTCTTTTTGGCGCTGGGCAATGCAAGTTTTTCAAAAAGCACGCTTCCGAGCTGTTTTGGCGAGCCTATATTGAATTCATAGCCTGCGTATTCATAGATCTCACGGCTGATCTTTTCTGCCTTTTCGCAAACCTCTTTACCGAAAGCCTTTATACCGTCTGCATCAATACTTACACCCTCACGCTCCATAGCCACAAGCACAGTGGCAAGAGGTATCTCTATATCGGTAAGAACCGCCGCAGAGCCTGTTTCACTGATTTTGCAATTAAGTATATCATTGAGGGCGGCAACGGTTATCGACTTTTCCTGTATGCTGTTTCCTTCCGGAACTCCGTACTGAGCGCAGAGCCTTGACAGGCTGTAATCGTTTGAATCGGGGTCGACAAGGTAAGCCGCAAGCGTTGTATCAAAACGGTTGTTCTTAAGCCTTTCACAGCCGGTAACGGTCAGCGTTTCCTTTATATCAAAGGTGTACTTCGTGCTGTCGCTGTCGGCATAGGCTTTAAGCTCCCCGTCGGACAATTTTACCGGAACGCCTACTGCGCCTGCGTATACGTTACCCTCCTGCGTCAGAACTATATCGCCTGCGGGCATAGCGGGTATCTGCTTTGCGGCGGATTCTTCCAAAGCCTCTTTTGAGCCTGCAGGAGCGGAAGTCGGGTGCAGCTTCAGCTTCTGGAGCATCTTGTACATTTCAAGCTCCGACAGCAATCTTGCAAGCTCGTTATCGTCACGTTCTTTCGGAACATAATGCGAAAGCTCGGTATCAATAGGTGCGGTAAGGCATATTTCGGCAAGCTGCCTGCTCATATAACAGCTTTCCTTGCCGTTTTCGAGCTTTGTGCGTACACCCTTTGTGATAAGCGTTGAGCCGATGTTTTCATAAACTCCGTCCACGCTTGCAAATTCCTTTATAAGTGAAAGAGCGGTCTTTTCACCGATACCGGGAACGCCCGGAATATTGTCGCTCGAATCGCCCATAAGTGCCTTTACTTCTATCATCTGTTTCGGAGTCACACCGTACTCTTCCATAATAACATCGGGCGTGTAGTAAATGTCGCCTTTTGTCTTGGCAAGCCTTACGGTAACGTAATCATTTACAAGCTGGAACGAGTCACGGTCGCCCGTTGACACTGTACAGGGTATCTTCTTATCCGCACAGGCGGCTGAAACAGTTCCGATTATATCATCGGCTTCAAAGCCCTCTTTTTCGATAATGGTTATTCCCATTGCGGTGATTATCTTTTTCATATAGGGAAGCTGTTGTGCGAGGTCTTCGGGCATACCCTTGCGGTTTGCCTTATAGCCATCGTACATCTTATGGCGGAATGTCGGTGCTTTAAGGTCAAAAGCTACCGCTATCATATCCGGATTTACATCCTTTTCAAGCATAAGCAGAGTGTTCATAAAGCCTGTTACGGCATTTGTGGCAACACCTCTTGAATTTGTCAGCACACGGATACCGTAGAATGCACGGTTTAATATGCTGTTGCCGTCAATAATAAGAAATCCCATATTTATCCTTTCGAGCAGAGGTCAGATTAATTTTTTCGGTGAGTTATGTTTGATTTATGATTATAGTATAACATAAATCAGGTCGGTGTAAACCGACACGGCGGTACGCCGTATTTTGTCGTCAGACAAAAGATTT
>ERZ772819.3271-NODE-3271-length-11546-cov-4.033156_pt1 | contig 11546 bp, 8 predicted proteins | sample MGYA00580860_ERZ772819 | MGnify/ENA primary metagenome ERZ772819 (study PRJEB29015, sample SAMEA2737683) | human gut metagenome | biome: human gut; feature: human-associated habitat; material: faeces | place: China | collected 2012 ...
TTTTTAAGTTCTTTTCAGCTTCCCAACAGTCAATGCGGAGCATATAGCCAACAGAAAGTATTGTCTAACAGTTCTACGCCGTCCGCAATCGTTGCCGCACTGCTGTTCAATGTGCCGACACCGTTAGATAATGTCGGAATGCTGTCGGAAAGCTGCGTGATACCGCTTGCGATTTTTCCCGCTCCGTCCGTGTATGCATGAACGCCGGACTGCAGGGTGCCAACACCGTCCTTAAAGTCGCCCATCTTGGACTTCAAGGTGTCTACGCCGTCTGCCAGTTCTGCGGAGCCGTCGGTCAGCTGATCCATCGCGTCTGTGAGTGTGTCAAATACCTCATCCAGCTTCGAGGTGTCATTGTCGCTGTCGGCGCTGATGAAGTTCGTTGCATTCATAACCACCGTCATCGTGGTATCAAGCTTGAAGTTCTCAACCTTTGCCTTTACCTCCACGTAATCCGGAATGGTGACATCCCCGTCGAAATCGTCGTCCTTTACGTTCAGGCTTTCCTTCAGCCCCGGAAGTGCATAGCCAACTACGACATTGTTGCTTCCGTCGGAGATCACCTTACCGTTTTCCACCTCGATATCCGAGAATTCATCTCCGAGGATCATGCCGCTGACTGCCATAAACGGTACATAGATGTCTTCGTCTTTTCCGTCAATCTTCGCTGTCACTTTCTGGTTGTTCGTGTAGTCGAACCGGATTGTAACCTCACCGGATTTTCCGGCAAGCTCCTCCGGCGTCACTTCCTTGCCGTCCAGATAGTAGGTCAGCTTCTGTGTCACCGGCAGCTCGCTCTCTGACGTTCCCTGGTAGAAAATGTCATTGCCGTCTGCCTGCCATGTCACCTTATTGCCGCTTTGTGTAAAGGTCTCATCGCCTTTTACATTTTCAATATCTTTTAATGTGGATGCATCTTCAAGCGTATCCTTGTCATCGTTGTTGATCAGATGATCGGAGACAATGATTTTCTGCTCCTTGCCGGTATTGTCGGCGATGACATATACTGTCTCTTCTTTTCCGATCTCTTTCTCGCTTACTTTGCTTCCGTTATCCAGCAGATCCTTTAAGCTGCTCTCGGCATCTTCCGTATCTTCCGCCTCCTCAGAAACTTCCGTCTCCTCCACGTTCTCTGTGGCAGCGCTGCCTGCCTTTGCCGCATTCACACTGTAGACGGAGGAACCTGTTGCAACAAGCGTAACGACCAGGACTCCGGCAATAATGCGAATTGCATATCTATTTTTGAATTTTGATTTTAACTCTGGTAATTTCATGGTTTTTACCTTCCTTTCCCGTTACTGTACCGATACATTGTTTTCCGACACATTCACCGTCGTGCCCTTTTTATTGCGAAATCCCATGCTCGTCGCACAGATCAGTTTATCAAAAATCATAAACATGGACGGCAGAATGAAAATAACGACAAACATACTGATGATTGCTCCGCGTGCCATCAGAATACACAGGGAACTGATCATATCAATATTGGAATAAAGACCTACACCGATCGTTGCAGCAAAAAAGCTTAATGCACTGACCATGATCGACTGGGCAGATGCACGATGTGCTGTCGTGATCGCATTATATTTATCTGCTCCATGATTTCTTTCTCTTTTATATCTTGTTGTCATCAAAATAGCATAGTCAACCGTCGAACCAAGCTGAATCGTACCGATTACAATAGACGCAACAAATGGGAGTTTCGTTCCCGTATAATATGGGATCCCCATATTGACAAAAATTGCAAATTCAATAACACCTACTAAAATAAACGGCAGTGATACTGATTTAAATAAGAGTAAAATGATAACAAATATAATTCCAATCGATACAGCACTTACCGTCTTAAAATCTGTATCCGTTATGTCGATCAGATCAGCAGTCAGCGGTCCTTCGCCGATCAACATTCCACCTTTATCATATGTATGAAGAATCTTATTCAGTTCTTTGATCTGTGCATTGATTTCATCTGTCGCTACTTTATATTCTGAATTGACAAGTACAAGCTGGTACTTATCATTTTTCAACATTCCTGTGACAGACTCAGGAATCATACTTTGCGGAATAGCCGGACCGATCAGGGAATCTAATCCCAATGCCCATTTTACACCATCCACTTTTTCCATTTTATTCAGCAGCTTTGCTACATCCGCTGATTCTGTAGAACTGTCAACAAGGATCATATGCGTTGTATTCATATCATAATCTTCCTTCAGCTTTTCATTGGCAATAATGCTCGGAAGATCCTTCGGAAGTGTCTCATCCAGATTATAATAAACAGAGGTATGATTATTTCCATAAATCGCCGGGAATAAAAGCACCAGGAAAATCACTACATATACGAGATATCTTTTTGTAACTTTATCCGAAAGCTTCCCGATATCCGGCAAAAACGGCTTATGCTTCGTCTTAACAATGAGCTTATCACAGCACAAAATCATGGACGGCAAAATGGTAACGCACGCCAACACTCCAAAAATAACACCTTTTACCATGACCACTCCGATATCCATTCCCAGAGTAAATGTCATAAAGCACAATGCAATAAATCCCGCTACCGTCGTAACCGAACTTCCGATAACTGAAGAAAATGTCTGCGAAATCGCATGTGCCATCGCTCTTTCTTTATCTCCATCATACCGGATCTGCTGTTCTTCATAACTATGCATCAGGAAAATAGAATAATCCAATGTCACACCTAACTGCAACACTGCTGCCAGTGCTTTGGTAATATATGAAATCTCTCCCAGAAAATAGTTGCTGCCAAGATTATATACGATCGCCATACCAATACTAAGCATAAAAAGTAACGGAACGAAAAATGATTCCATGGTAATACCTAATACGAATATCGCCAAAAGAACCGCAATCAGTACATAGACCGGAGTTTCTTTTTCTGCCAGATTTTTTGTATCCGTAACAATCGCAGACATTCCGCTCAGAAAACACTGCTTTCCTGCCAGTTCACGGATTTCCCCGATTGCCTCCATTGTTCCATCTGACGAAGTTCCTTCATCAAAAAAGATTGCCATCATTGTACCCGTATCTGAATTGAATACTTCATACAACTTTTCAGGGAGCATACTCTTTGGCATACTTATATCTGCCAGTGAATCATACCATAAGACCTTGCTGACATGATCGACATTCTCGATCTTTGTCTTCAGTGCCGAGACATCTTTATCCTCCATCCCATCCACTATAAACATAGAAAATGCTCCTGTTCCAAAATCCTTTACCAGAATATCCTGTCCCTGCATCGTTTCAATATCTTCCGGCAAATATGTCAATACATCGTAATTTACTCTGGTATTAATATATCCCAGAGTTGCCGGTATCAACAGGAAAATACTGATAATAATAATCGGTACACGAAACTTCACCACTTTCTTTCCAAATTTTACCATTTCACAAACTCCTTCCTTTATGACTTTTAGTCATTTTCATCTCAAAAGCACTATACAGCAAAAATGACCAACAGTCAATACATTATTGACTGTTGGTCATTTTAATTGTCTATTTCTTTTTTTAAAAACTTGTCCGCCAAATCGGAATTACATTTATAACCGGTTCTTCATACGGATGAACTTTTTTGACCACCTCAATTGTCTCATCCACTTTTTCTTTAAATACTGTTACCTCTGCTTTTATTTCCGGTTCACAACTAATCTCCCCGGCTTTTCCTATATATGGAGCAGTCCCTTCTAATGATCTCCAATAACTGGTAAGCCTTGAACAGGACACACATGAGTCATAATTTCCTATATGCCCTGCATCTACGGACTGCAAAGCCTTCTGAAGTTCCGGGAAATTTTCTTCCGGTATAAAAATTTCTAATTTGCAATATTTAAAATCCATTTTTTCCTCACAATTCAATTTATTTTAAGACTTCTACAAAATAATAGTATTTTAACATTAAATCACAATCCCCTTACAATGGTCAATCTCATGCTGTATGATCTGTGCTGTCCAGCCACTATACTTTCCATGACAGAATTGAAAATTGCTGTCCAGATAATCTACCTCTATTTCTTCATATCTTGTGCATAATCTGGTTCCCTCCAAAGAAAGGCATCCTTCTTCTGTCTTATATTCTCCTGACATCTTAGTTATCACAGGATTAATCATTGCAAACTGAAATGGTCCCACTGCCACAGCAATGATTGATTTATTAATGCCGATCATATTTGCCGCCATTCCAACGCATATTTCTCGATTGGCACGCAATGTATCTAAAAGATCTGTTACGATTTCCTGGTCTGCTTCCGTTGCCGGTTTTGCTTTTCTCCCAAAAATCTTTTTGCCCTTTATAATATTTCTAACCATGACTTTTCTCCTGTGAACTTATTTATTCGTATTCTCTTGTATTATTTTATTCTTGCTTCCCATCTATATCTGGGGTTTTTATGATTTGGTTTTCTTCTTATCAATTGTTCTGATTCTATTAAATACTCCAGTTCAATTTCTATATCCAATGATAAATCCTTAGTCACAAGTTCTTTATAGCCTAGATATGGATTATGCGCTATTTCTTTTTTTATTATTTCTTTTACTGATTTCCAGTTAACACGGTTCATTTCACTCGCATATCTGCTGCAGCAAATCATTTTATAATCCATAACCTTGCATATACCCGCAATTTCCCCAAGCCATTCCCTATAAATAAAATCTATTGATCGACAGCCCTGTTCCAGCTCGTTATCAACATGATCAACATATTTCATAACATCTAAAGAAATTTTTTTCTCTATTTCTTGCATAAATGAGTTATCAATTATTTCTTGCCTTAAAAGAACTAACTCCTTCATTTTCAAACAGAGAAATCTTTCAATATAATTACAATAATCTCTTTTGAAATAATCGTCAAATAGTTCCATATTCATTATCTCTCCCAACAAAAATGCTACAACAAGTTAAAACTTAGAAATTTCTTCCATTTTTAACTACCATACATTTTTACAACATTCTCAAACCAGTAGAAGATGCACTCAGGAAATGGGGAGGTTTGAGTACCATACATTTTTACATCATTCTCAAACAGCCATTCCAACGCCCAGGAAATACTTGGGTTTGAGTACCATACATTTTTACATCATTCTCAAACATGCAAGAGAAGCAAGTGTTTCAAAGCATACATTTTTACATCATTCTCAAACCATTTTTTTGCATTATATAGAAGAAACACGGTTTGAGTACCATACATTTTTACATCATTCTCAAACGAAAATTCAAGCGGCACGATATATGGCTGCGTTTGAGTACCATACATTTTTACATCATTCTCAAACAATTTGCTTCCCGGCGCAATCGCTTCTTCGTTTGAGTACCATACATTTTTACATCATTCTCAAACATTCTTGCTTCATTCATTATGTCAGCACCCCGTTTGAGTACCATACATTTTTACATCATTCTCAAACTTGACAGAATTGCGTCATTGCTTCGAAGTTGTTTGAGTACCATACATTTTTACATCATTCTCAAACTAACCGTAAAGTCTAAAGCGTTTAGATACGTTTGAGTACCATACATTTTTACATCATTCTCAAACCAGGCTCATGTAATCCCCGACCAGCAGCTTGTTTGAGTACCATACATTTTTACATCATTCTCAAACCTCAAATTCAAAAATGAAATGCCATCATTCGCATAAAATACAGGTACTCAAACTGTTAGGATGTTATATTTCACATCCATCTTTATCTATAATATACCTTGTTACACCCTCAATGCAATCTCTCGCACAGGTTTCAATCAATAAAAGCTGAATTTCCTGATACGTCGCTTCTTTTATTAATTCATCAATCTGCTGATTTGATAAATAACTTCGCAAATTAACAAATACAAAAAGCTTTTTCTTTAATAATCGTTCCACTATTCGCATATATCTCACAAGACGTTCTAAGAAGTTTTCTTCCAGCACCTCATATTTAATTCCAAAAGCTTTAAATAACGAGGCAAAATCTATTTCATCCGCAAGATCAAGGATATAGTCTGTCTCCTGTTCAAGCTGTAATAAATACTCTTGCAGATATTGCTTCATTTCCTGGGTTTTCACATAGAATCGTTCGTCCGCAGTAAGCTTTTCCAATTCCATATAAAGTTTGCTGATCAGTTTTCTTTCATTTATATCTAATGCAAAAATATTAAAGATCAGCTCTACATTTTTAGAAATATCAACTTCTTTTTCATTATCTGATAATACGAATCTGCCTTCTTTTCCTTCCACCTGCCCTGCTAATTCCATTACATATTCTGAAAAGTATTCGGGTGATTCTATTACCCATTCTGTGCAATTAATTGCATCGACAAGAATACCTTCATTCAGGTTGATATGTACCAGCTTCATAGAATCACCAGCCTTTCATCTGTATCTAATACTTCACTTTTTGTCTCACCTATTACAATATCCATCTTTGCATACTGCTTTTCAGTTACCGTCAGCAGCTGGATCAAACCTTCTTCCGGTTTGTTCTTATGGACATTATCTACAATCGCCTTAACTGCAGTTCCATTTAATGCAAGTTTACAGTACACTGATTCCTGCAGCATAAGAAATCCATTCTTTAGAAGATATTTTCTGAATTTTCTATAGGCTCTTTTATTTTCACCCGTTATTACCGGAAGATCAAAAAATACTAATACCCTCATAAATCTATAACTCAATTTTATAAAATCGAACCAATGCACTGTCATCCTCATTCAATGCGTCAAATACACTTTTGCAATAAATTTTTATTGCATTACTCACATACTGGATTTTTCCGTCAATCTGTACTTCCTGATTCAGGATATCAACCAGCCACATTTTTTCTTCATGTTCAAACTGCTCCAGTTTCATTCCCAGAACACATTTATCCACTAGCGGTCTGAACGGTTCCATCAGATCTGAAGCCAGATTAAACTGATTAAACATATTATCATGAAAAAGTCCCAGTTGAGTTATATATCCATTTGCTACAATTTCCCTTGTAAAGGACGATAAAATAATTGAATATCCATAATTCAAAGCTGCATTGATAAGATTATCCTCTGTTCTGGTGAAATCAAGCCCGAATAATGCATTAAAATATACTTTTGCGGCATGTCCTTCCCTGTTGGTTTCATCATTCCATGCGATCTGCTGTAAATAAGATGACAGAAGCTCAGCTTCTTCCTTTCCCAATAATTCTAATAATTCTTTTTGCTTTCTGATTTTTTCAGATACAATTTCCGTCCAGACAGCTTCTTTTGTATTTTGTCTCCACGCAATCTGCTTACGAATCTTATTACTGGTATCATGACTTCCATAATAGCTGACCAGTTCTGATGACGGATTTCTTTTTTCATCACAAAAGATAACTTTAACCTTTCTTTTCGTCAGTTCTGCCAACAGACTGGTCGTGAGCGAGACTGCTGTAGATTCTATCAATACTACAGCAATCTCATTCAACGCTACTTTCGTCGTATGTTCCCCTCTCACCACCATAAATCCAAGTTGTAAATCTAATTTAGCTCTTTTGGTAATGACGATCGTCCGCCAGCTCATACTCTTAAAAGATCAATCTCTTTTTCATAAATTCCTGTAGGAGACTGATTGACAATAGAAATATTTTTACATTTACTGATATTATTATTCATGACCAGGATTCCTGCACTTGCCGGACCTCCGATCATTTTCAGATTTGCTGCTCCACTCTGACACTGGAATAAATGCAGAATTTCATACAACACCTGACACTTTGCTTCAACGGAGAGATCAATAAATTTCTCTTTTCCATTGACCAGCGTTTTTTCCTGTGAAGAGAGTCGCACCCCATAAATACTGTGCCGGATCTTATCTAAAAATGTCTCATAAAGCTTTAGCAACTCTTCTTCTGTTATTCCATCACGCACACTGATCTTTACATTCTTATCTTCTTTCTGTCTCTGAATATATTTCACTACTTTTTTTAAAGTTTTCATATCCTCTTTTGATAAAATCAGTTGATTTGCACCTTTAAAAATCAACTGATTACTAGTTCTTCCAGAAAGCCACATATAAAATCCATCGACTTTAAATAAAGTATCAATTTTAATCTTTTTGATCAGTATTTTCGGCTCTCTCAATCCACGTTCTTCCATCAGATAGTTTCTGGCACTTTCCATATCTTTTTCCACTCTGTCTTTTAGATAAATTGGTACGAACTCAATCGTTCTCTGCTCTTTTCCTTTCTTATCTTTTGAGCTTACAAGCATAAAATAAGCTCCTGCTGCCTTATTATATCCTCCGTATTTTCCGATATCCCGCAATCGTTCATCACTTTCTTTGACCGGCACCTGCCCCTTTCCTTTTTTCAGAATCTGCTGATCAAATAATCCACCTTTTACTTCATAGGATCGACGCGTCACAAGAATATGATTCTTCTCCATCATGGCTCTGACCTGAACAATAGAGCCACTCTTTCCCGCTTTCCAGGCGATTTCTCCATCTCTCGCGACATCCCATATAAACATTTTTTCAAGATTATATGTTCGCCCCGGATTCTCTTTCACAAACCAGCCTGCATTTTTTGTGAATTTTACAAAATAAACATTTCCTACAACAATATTCAGGTAAGCATCTTTTGCATGATGAAGATCATTCATGTCCCTCACTTTAATAAAATCAAAATCCTGCCTGAATTTTGAAACTGTCTTTGCCTTCACATAAACAATTTCCGTATCAGGAAGAATTTTCTTTAAAATTTCAGCAACAGCTTTTGTACTCTGTCGCGTTTCAACGATCTGACGCTCAATAAATCCTGCCAGTTCATTGGCATCCAGAGGATTATTCCGAACCAGGCGGTCATATTTTTCTTTTGGAATAAATCCTCCTGTCAAAAGGGATTTCCAAAATGGCATCATTTTCTTTTGAATGTCTGCTGCGATCGGATAAGTATCTGATTTTTTGGCATTGTATTCTTTTTTTACCAGTACCCGGTTCTTCAGGCTATCATCCATCGTTTTTGACTGTGGGTAAATATGATCAATATCATACTTTGTATTATCCCATAAATCTTCCAGATCGATCGGCTCACCAGAATACATACATCTGCCTTTCTGCGTATAATATAAATATAATTTATCACTTCTTAACTGGTGTTCTTCATGCTTCTCAAGACTTGTGCATAAAGTTTCTATCCATTCCGGCTCTTCCTTTTTACATTTTTTGTACAGATCTGACAGAGTCTTTTTTCTTGATTCCATCCTTTTATTTTCCTGCTTTTCTCTCGCCATCTCAACAAAGACTCTTTTTGGCTTTTCTCCCATAACTTTTTCAATTTCCTGAACGATCTGTAATGTCTGCCAGATCTGTCTCTTCACAGCAGGTGAAACATACAGATCTTCTATTGTCTGATACGACACTTCCGGATCCGCCTTTTCCTCATTAAACTCCTCTATCCTGTCAGAAAATTGATATTCTTTGCCCAACAGTTGCATGAAATTATCATTCGTCTCCCACAATGCCGTTATGATATTCCATACCTCTCCGGTTTCCGGTGCAGGCACAGTAACTTCTTCCAATAGTTTTTTTGACAATCTTCCCCATCCTTTATACGAAAGTGCAGTGACTGTATTAATCTGCTTTTCGGTAAGCTGCGGAAATTTTTTCTTTAGTCTTTGCTTTAAAAGCTTCTTATCATCACCAAACAGCACAATATTTAATATGATCTCTTCTTTTTCTTTCTGCGTAAGTTCCACACCTGTCAGCTTTTCTTTAAAATCATGATACGCTGTCAATGAGCCTTTAAAATCTCCATCTATCCCCGTCAATTCTACATTTTTCCCGGCGATCCCCTCTCTGATCAGATAAGATTTCAGTTTTTTCTGAGTCACTTTACGGCTTCTGCAAAAAACGTCTCTATAAATCTTCTGCTTCAATTCTACAGATATTTTCTGTCCATCCAGCCGAAGATTATTTAACTCGTTCAGAACCATAAATTTACTGTAAAGCAATGAATCTTTCGGCAATACATCTTCTCCGATCAGATAAGTGCATTTATTCGTCATACGACGGATAAAATTTTCTGCACTCTGCTCCACATCAATTACATTTTCAAAATTCCACGGATAGATTTTCTCAGTACTTTTCCGCTCTGCCCACGCAAATTTGGAATTTTCTCCATTGCCTGTCCTAAGTGGTCCCACATAATATGGAATCCTGAAACTAAATAATTTTTCTATTTTTTCTGCATTTTCTTTTAAAAATGGAATTTTATCGCCCAGATTATCTAAAATCTTCTTCAGTTCATATTTATGCACCTGGTACGGAATAACACCATTATCCTTATTTACCTGCTTTGGCAGAAAAGAATCCTTTTCAAGCTCGCTTTGCAGATACATTTTAGTTTCTTCATCCGGCAGCTTTACAACAATATTCTTTTTCAGGAAATCCATAAATTCTTCCCTGCTGCACCGTTTCCCCTCAAGCGATACCTTTTTTCCGTTCTTCTTTGTCATGCCAATATACGCCGGATAATTGTTCAACTTATCCGAACTTTCCACAAATACAGCATTATAAACTTCTTTCGGGAAATACTCTTTTACGACAGCTTTCAAATACTTCAGATCTGCTTTGTGCTTTTCATACGCTCTGACTTTCGCATCAGAAACAGACGTACTTCCTCCCAAAATATCTGAAAGAATCGCCCAGTCATACACGGCTTTTGCAGACTCCACGATATAGTACAGCTCACCAAGTTCCATTTCAACGACAGCCGCATATTCCTCATATCCATTATCCGCAAAAGAAATCTTTGGCCTCTCTCCTTCATTCAGTTCTTCCATTCCAAACAGATCACTCAGTTTTACTGTTCCACCTGAAAGTAATGTCAAAAACGCTTTATCCCGGACATTTTTTGCATTTAATCCTTTTACCAGTTTCGACTTTTTCGCTGAACGAGTAAGATTTTTATCTTTTAACGTTTCCTCAATCATCTGAACCGCACTTTCATCCAGTTCAATTTCAAAATCCATCTCTTCATTTCTGATATTCTCAATAAACTGATTGAATGTATTTTTAAATTTCGTGACCTGACTGATATCACCGGAAAGAAGAAAATGTCCCCGATGCTTCATCATATGATGCAGTGCCAGATACACAAGTCGTATATCCAAAGTATCTTCCGTCTCCATCAGCATCTTTTTTAAATGATAAATTGTCGGATACTTTTTATGAAAATCCTTATCCGTAAAAGTCTTGTCCACAAAAAGCGTATACGGAAGTTCCGGGCAATTTCCCTCTATATCTCTTTTATCTTCCGGATAATATTTACTCTCTTTCATTCTCAGAAAAAATCCAGGATCAACCCGGCTGATCTCTTCTGCAAAAATCTCCTGCAAAATCTCGATCCTCCATCCCCGTCTGTCCAGTCTTCTCCTTCCTGTTCTGAACATTCTCCGCTCTTCCGCAGTCTTAGCACTTTCAAAAAGTCTTACACCCCACATTGCTTTTCCATGACGTCTGAGAATCTGATAGCTTTCATCTGTTACAGCCCATCCAACAGATCCAGTTCCCATATCAAGCCCTACATAATACCCTTTTC
>ERZ772819.3309-NODE-3309-length-11434-cov-4.430091_pt1 | contig 11434 bp, 10 predicted proteins | sample MGYA00580860_ERZ772819 | MGnify/ENA primary metagenome ERZ772819 (study PRJEB29015, sample SAMEA2737683) | human gut metagenome | biome: human gut; feature: human-associated habitat; material: faeces | place: China | collected 2012 ...
CAGGAGTTCGATTCTCCTCGGCTCCACCATTTTTTCCACGCTCATATATATGGGTGTGGAATTTTTTATGTACGGTAGTACAAAACGCATAAAAATTATCCCACATTTTGCTGTCACTAACAGCACTGCCCTGACACTGCCGTAATTATAATATAATCACCTTTGACTTTTAAATCCCGATATGCTATACTGAACTTGAAAACCGGAATTATTCCGGCTAAAGATTTAATGGCAGATAATATGTATTTTCACGCATCAAGGAGAAAGTAATAAATGAAACTTTTATTCAAGCAAAGATTATTCTCGTGGTTTGACAGCTATGACATTTATGACGAAGCCGGAAATACTGCGTTCGTTGTAAAAGGTGAGCTTGCATGGGGACACCTGCTCCGTATTTATAACTCCTGCGGAAAAGAGGTCGGATACATTAAGGAAAAGGTGTTTACCTGGCTTCCGAAGTTTGAGATGTATGTCGACTCTCGTTATGTCGGCTGCATCAGCAAAGAGTTTACATTCATAAGACCCAGATTCAACATTGATTATAACGGCTGGAATATAGACGGCGATTGGCTTGAGTGGGATTATAACATCCGTGACTGTACCGGTCGTTACATAGCTTGTGTATCCAAAGAAATCTGGAACTGGACAGACACCTATGTGCTTGACGTGCAAGACCCACAGGACGCATTGTATGTATTGATGCTTGTTCTTGCCATCGATGCGGAAAAATGCTCAAGAAATGACTGAAAACGCATAAAAATTATCCCGCACTCTGAGGTGCGGGATAATTTTATATGTCGGTTTACTTTTATACCGATATTACTTTTTGAACATACCGAAAACGCCTTTCAGCTTTGATTGCGGTGCAGTTCCGTTCAGCTTGTTTTCGGTATTTGTGAGATATTCATTTGCTTCGGTCGCCTGCTCTGATGTTATGCCGAGTTCGGGAAGAAGCTCTGCAAGCTCGTTCCTTGCATTATTGACATCGGTTACTGTGTTGTAAGTCTTGCTCTTCACGAATTTAAGAGCCCTTTCCTTTGCCGCTTCTTCTCTTGTTGCGGCGGTTTTGATAAGTGATACCTTTCTGAACTTTTCGTCAAAATCCACCAGATGCTTTTTGATAATACCTATATACTTATCCTTTACGGGAGTCCTGAGCTGTGACAGCTTATCCTCGATTTCAAGCATGTTTCTTTCATAGCTCAGTAAAGGCTCATTTTGCGGAGGTGCGACCTTGAACATTATATTCTGTATCTCCTCAAGCTCCTTTTTGGCGAGGGCGGCATTCTCCCTGTCAGGCAGAACCACTCCGTCAACCGTATTCAGCTTGTCCTCCTGTGCCTGTATGTAATCTGTCGCATCGGTTGCGAGTGCCTTGTCTATACCAAGCTTCGGCAACGTGTCATCAAGCGCCTTTATTGCCTTGTCAACGTCATCATAGGTGCAACCGGTCGGGGCTATGGATTTTACCAGCTTCAATGCTCTTATCTGCGCCGCCTGCTGACGTGTTTCAGCCTTTGAAAATGCTCCTGTCGTCTTGAAGGTCGTATCAAACTTTGTTATATAATCGTCAATAATCGCAATATACTTATCCTTTACTGGCGTCTTGTAGCTTTCGAGTTTTGCCTTTACATCGAACAGCTTCTGCTCATAATCGAGAAGAAGATCGGGATTCGGTTTCGGTACATCGCTCATTATAGCGGTAATCTCCGCAAGCTCGGCTCTTGCCGCTTCTGCTTCTTCCTTGCTGTTGAAAGCAATTCCGTCAACGGTATTGACATTGAGATAGCATTGTCTGAATAGCTCACTAACCTGCTCTGCTTCCTCAAAGGTTATTCCGACCGTTAACAGAAATTCATCGACCTTCTGCCTTGCATCAATCAGATCCTGCTCGGTGTAACCCTTGGGAATCACGCTCTTTGCAAAATTCAGTGCTCTTTGTGCCGCCGCTTCTTTTCTTGTTTCATACACCGTAAATCCTACCGTACGGAATGTTGTGTCGAACTTTGCCTTGTATTGCTCGATAATTCCGATATACTTGTTTTTTACGTCTGTTTCATAAGATTCCAGCTTTGCCTTTGTTTCATCAAGCATTTTCTCATAAGGAAGAACGCTGTTCTTGTCAGGCTTCGGCACGGCATTTACTATTGCCGTTATCTCGTTAAGCTCTGCGGTAGCCTTTAAAGCCTCTTCCCTGTTTGCAAACTGTATTCCGTCAATTACGCAAAGATTCTTTTCGACCTCGTCCAGATAAGCGTAAGCGTTTTCCGCCTGTGCCTCGGTTATACCGAGATGCGGCAAACGCTCGGTCAGCATCTTAACAGCGTTGTCACGTTCTTCAAAAGATGTTATTCTCATGCCCTTTACATATTCAAAGGCTCTTATTGCCCCCGCTTCTTCTCTCGTCAGGATACGGTCGAATTTTCCCTCTTTTCTGAAAAGCCTGTCGAAATCGGCAAGCAATGCGTCTATACTTTCAAGATATTTATCCTTAACTTTTGTTTTGAATGAATCTATCTGCTTTCTCTTTTCGATAAGGTCGTTTTCATAATCAAGGTCAGACTTGTCGGTCGGCTTTGTAACCGTTTCAAATATCGCCGTAATCTGCGGGAGTTCTTCTCTTGCAAGGTCTGCTTCCGCTCTTGAGTCCATAAGAACGCCGTCTACGGTGCAATAAAGGTCGTTGAAATATTTAAGACGTTCTTCTACTATATTCCTTGCCTGTACAATCTGTACGGTACTGAGCCCTATCTTTGCGGCATACTCCTCCATAAGTCCCTTGCACTTCACAGCATCTTCTTCGGTTTCACCGATATTATCGTTTACAAAGCGAGCAAGAATATCGTTCTTGATGTCGAATATATTCACGCCGAAAAATTCGGAGAATTTCCCTATGGAGTCATCCTCATCGCCCATTGTATCAATCAGCTTTGAATAGAAACTGTCCTCGTAAGGATCAAGCTCGAATATCTGCACGATAAAAGCATCTCTCTTTTCTGGGGGAAGACTTATAGACATCATATTGTTGAACATAGCCTGTGCTTTCTGCGTATCAGCCGCACTCACAGTACCGTCAAACTTTATTGCGGTGTTCTTCTCTACTATATCAAGCAGTAATAAATGCAGATTGAAGCAGGAATCATAAACACTGTTCACCATATCCTGACGAAGACTCATTGTGTTAAAAAGTTCCTTTATCTGTGAACGTGCATAGCTGCGGCTCATCATATTTCCGACCGCATTAACAAGGCTGTACGCTATACCTTCGGTGATATTCATTGCCGTTGCGTCAAGCTGATTTGACCAGGCGTTTATGGCATTTCCGCCGAATGTAGCCGACTGCCAGCGAGGTCTGCTCTCTTTTCTCAGTTCTCTTGCATATTCGGCATCGTTAAGATCGGTAAGTATCTTTTCATACTTTTTGTCAATGACCTTGAACGCTTCTGTGAATTCGTCAAAATACACACCGTCAAAAGCCATATTCACAACAGCATCTTTATCTATTGTATAAATGTCTACGCTGATTATATCCTGTATCAGCTCGAGCAGAGCCTTTTCAATGCAGTATACAAAAGCGCTCGGAGCATTGTTTATAAGATCGTCAAGATCCTCAAACTGCTCGTTTATCTCTGCAAATTTTGTCTGCGCTTCAAGAGCCAGTTCCTTGTACTTGTTTCTGATAATGTTATAAATGTTCCTGTCAGGAGTAATTGTAAACGGAACATTGCAGAACTGAGTTTTCAGTTCATGATTTTCACTTTCGATAATATTTTTTAAATCTCTCGCTTGCATCTGATTTCCTCCGTTTGAATATTGACAGCCTTGCGGCTTTACTGCATACGAAACGTGTATTTTGATATAACCGATATAAAATTTGCACATTCCGTTTATTATTTTTCATATTATCACACAACAAATATATTTTCCACCGTCAAATTCCACGCAAAATTCCTATCAAATTGTCATATCGCTGTAAATCCCTTTATTATGCCAAATTTCAGTTAAAATATTTTCCGTAGCTTAGTTGAATTTTCCTCCCTGCCCTTGAGCTAAAGATTACAGACAAAGTAAAACCGTCGGACAAGTATATTTTTCTGCGTTCCACATTCCCAACTGTAAATCAAACCGCAAAACAGCCACGAAAACAGCTTACATACCTCTTGACATTTACCGCCTGCCGTGCTGAATTTCTGAACCGTGCCTGCAACTGCTATATTCAGATTGGAAAACCCGATGAACCGGCAGAAAGAAAAAGCCGTAGCGCTGAACGTACAGCTTTGCTTTAAGGGCTTCAATAATAACAGCAACCCCCACACCGATTGTCTGAACGGTGCAGGGGTTGCTGCTGTTATTATATTTTTTCTACGTTCTTGCAAATACCGCAAAATCTATAGCGGCACATAAACAGCCTTCACAATTGTTTATGGTTTTATACATTTCGGTCAGCGTTGCTCCGGTAGTCGTTACATCGTCAATTATGAGAATATGCTTTCCGTTGAGCTTTGTCGGCTCTGTCACAGTAAAGCAATTGTCGAGATTGCTTTCACGCTCTTTCTTACCGAGCGTTTTTTGCTGTGCGGTCTTTCTTGTTTTGGCAACGGCGTTAACTGTCGGTATGCCGGTTATTTCGGAAATCTCACGGCATATCTTCTCGGTATGGCTGTATCCTTTTTTGATTTTATCCGTATAATAAATGGGAACAGGTACGATGACATCCGGCAGAGTTTCATAGTACCCTGTAATCTTCTGTACAAGCGTATATGCCATAAAACTGATTTTACTGCCGTCACGGTGCTTCTTTGCACCTATAACTACGGGCGAAGTCTTTTTGTTATAACGACATACGCTTAACAGCCTGCCGCCGCAAAGGCTTTCCTCTTTCTCGTTATACTCGAATTCACAGGCGCATTTATCGCAGATATAATCCATTCTTCCTATGACCTTACTGCACAAGGGACAGCGGTTCGGGAAGAACCAATCAAGCAGTATACGCTTCAGCTCGTATTTATTCATCATCATTTTCATCTATAAACGGATTGCGTATCTTTGTCGGCTTTATTATGCCGTCAAGCAGCCGTTTCGCTGTATTTCTGTTCATTGTGCCGCCGTTGTCACGTCTGCGTCTGTCCGCTCCCGGAATATCATCGGCATCGGTAAGGCTGTCTACGGAAGGAGCGTCCAGCTTTATAACGGGCGGAGCGTGCTTTTCGCTCACAGCCGGCTTTTCCTCGGACTTTGCTTTTACGGACGTTTTTTCTCCGGCCGGCACAGTAAGTGACGGCGAGGACGGCAGAATATCAAAATCATCCTGCGTCAGACGTTCTCCGCTTTGCTGTACCTCAGGGAAATCTTCTGCCGGTGTCTGTGTTGTTTCAACGGTATGCCTGTACATATTTGCCGCATAGTTGCTCTTAGGCGTTACGGAGTGCCTTATGCTGTAGTCGGCTTTTGCAAATTCGCCTGCAAAGCCCGTATCAACAGCAGGCTCTGTATATGCTTTATCGTCTTTATCGGAACTGTCTTCGCCTGCAGTGCCTTCATCGGTATATCCGCCGGATGTCTGCTGTAATTTGTCATCTGCTCCGCCAAAACTGAAAATATCGTCAAGCGGCTTGAAATCATAACCGCTGACCTTTTCAAGCTCGGAGATCTCGCTTTCGAAAGCATTGTCGAACGGATTTTCAAACAGGCTGACATCCAGCTTATCCGTTTCATCGGCCTTTACAACGTGAACAGGTGCCTTAGGAGCTTCGTTTTGCAGTGCGGCCGCTTCCTGCTGTACGGGTGCGGCGCTTTCCTGCATCATATCATAAAGCTCACGTTCCTGCTCCTGCTTTCTGCGGCGGTTTTCCTGCTCGTAAAGAACACTGCGGTCTACCCGTTCAAAAACAAAAGGCTTTACCTCGGGCTGTTTTGCCTTGCCGGGTTTTTCTTTGCTTTCCTGTGCGGACGGCTCGCTCTTGCTTTCGGCTTCGTGCTTGACCGGCGCAAAATGCAGATCGTGAGAATACTTCTCAAATTCTCTGAATTCCGAAACGCTGAGCGTATTATGAAGAATGCTCTCCTTTATAGCCATAAAGCTCTGATACCACTCTGCAAAATCACGCTGTGTAAGATCGACGTTTATACGCTTCGACATATATGTGTACAGTTCTTTGGTCATATCCTCAAGCCGTCTTATTTCATCCGGTGTTCTCGGTGGTACCGCCGTGCTCATCTCAAGGCAGGTGCGGCCGCCCGGCTGAGCCTTACTGCAATAATCATAGTCGTAATCCTTGTCACGAATAAAATACTCTCCGCAGCGTTCGCAGTGCTGAAGAACTCCCCCGCTTTCAAGCAAAAGGTCTATTTCCAGATCTATTATTGCCTTGAGGCTGTCCGAAACGTACACCTTCTTCGGCAGAGAACGCATCGTTGTTATTATCGTGTTCAGCACCGAATCCGGTTTTTCGGGAACATAATTCTTTATCTTTGCAAAGACGTCCATCGCCTCGCTGTCCGAATGCAGAGCGGCAAACGGTCTGTGCTCGCCCTCATATTCGATCTCGGGGAGCGCAGAAGCGGCTATCGCCTTTGAAATATTGCTCGTTATGAACGGAGCAGACGGCAGCCTGCCGACAGTGTACACCTTTGCGGCGGTAAAGCATTCCGACGGATAGCCCATCTCATTTGCGGCTACGCTGAATGTCAGATCAAAATAATCACGCTTTGCAAATGCCTGCTCTGCCGTAACCTTTTCACCAAACACAAAGTCTATCTTGCGTTTTGCGTATTCCTGAAGCTGAAGAAGACTTACCCAGCGGTTTACCGCCTTATTGTGACGATATTCGGTAAGCCTTGTGAATATGAGCTTTTCAAACGGAGTTTTGGCATTTATAAGCTCATTCCATAAGGAAGATATGCCAAGCCCCTTTTCTCTGCAAAGATATTCTATAAACAGATCCTGCACCGCTTTTTCATAAATGCCGTGGATATTCGCCTCAACATATTTGTGACACGCACCGAGTGAATTACGGAGCGCAACAATATCCTCAAGTCTGTACTCTCCGCTTTCCGCACATCTTTTGCAATAATCGGTACAGCGTCTGATAAAGCCGGAAAAGTCATATTCGGCAAATTTAAGGACAGACTGCGGATATGAAAGAGAATATATCTCACTTGAATTTATACCGGTTAAGCTGACTGTTCTTTTTATACTCATATCCGCTTTTCCTTTCCGCAGGTCCTTTAATAGTCTTCCGATGTGTCATCTGTCGATACTGCGTCGAAGTTGAATTCACGCTTTCTGCCGTCAACATAAAGCGTATGCTTGTCTTTCCACTTGACATCGGCAGGCTTGTTATAGTCGGAGGTTATTATATGGATACCGCCCAATGCGTTACGGCATTCAAGGAACGGCAGACTTATATCTCCGTCTGTTTCTTCAAGATAGAAGGATACCGAACGGCTGGTGTCGCCCTCAGGATCGACATAAAGAACTATTCTGTACTGCTTGTCGGGCGAATAGCGGTAGCTTGTGCTTCTTGCGGACAGATCGACATCCATAAGAGTAATGTTTCCGAACAGCATCTTGAAAGTCAGATAAACAAGCACTCCTACTACATACATAAGCAGATATATAGTGCCGATAATGATCTTTGTGGTCTCGCCCGCACCGCTCAGCAGGAATATAAGTACGCTTACGACTATCGGAGGCACTGCAGCAAACCAGTTGCCGAAGCCGAACAGAAGTATAGCGAACGCCAAAAAAGGCGAAATTATCGCAACGATTCTCGTGACTATCTGCTTTCTTGTGAAAAGCATAATCCCGAAGAAGATAATATTGATAAAGATATAAAGCGTAACAAGTGCGCCCTGGTGCGTCGGCTCAAGATAATATCCCATAAAAAGCCACGCCACGAAGCCCAGAAACACGGGATAGGCTATCGACAGGAACGACACACCGAATTTGAACCATTTATTTGTTAAAAAGCTGATTACTTTTTCCATTTATTTTCCTTTCCGCTGTGCAAGGCACATACATTTGATTTACAACATTACTTATTATATTGTATACTAAATCGCCGAAAATTTCAAGACTTATTTCATTATCGGCAGTATTTCGGGCTTTTTTCATCATTGCAGAGCCTGCCTGTTAAATAAAAAGGAGCATCATTTATGCCCCCTTCGCTTTATTCGGTTATTATCGCCTTTTCGGGTACAACAGCGGTTCTCCTTACAAGAGGCTCGCCACGGACAACGATATTCTTTTCATCGTCGAAGCCGAATTTCTTATACATACGGCTTACCCCGTCCGACATCAGATGTTCCTGTCTGAAAGTTATGGCTGACAGTTCCTCCCCGACCTCAAACTGCGCCATAGCCGTAACCATAAGTCTTGACGCTATACCAATACGCCTGTAGTCAGGCGACACGGCGATATGATCTATCGTTTTGTTCTTCTTTGAAAACATAATAAAGCCTGCGATATTGTTTTTGTGTGCTATAACAAATATCTCGCCGCTTGACATTCTTTTCTTTATAAGCCTTGCCATTCTTTCGGCATTGTAGTCAGCAAAATTCTCACTGCAAAGCTCAGCCAGAGCCGTTATTTTCTCCGCTTCCTCCGCATAAGGGATGCGTGGCAGGGTAAGTGAAACATATTCAAGGTCAAGCCCGAACAGAAGTGCGGTCGTTTTCATGCTTTCCCTATCCGTTCCGGCAAGACGTGATTCCTTATCACGCAAAAAAAGATTGCCTATCCCGTATGTCATTATTATAGCAAGCTCTTCCGTGCTTATCAGCGGCTTTGCACCGTATTCTATCAGCACTTCAATAATCTGCTTTATATACGGGACGGATATTTCAAGCGAGCGATCACGAATATCTCTCAGCGTGCTTTCGTGCATTTTCCCTACAAATTCATTGCGGAAGCGTTCAGCTTCATCCGCAAACATTCCGAATATATCAATAAAAGAAGTATACGGCGATCTTACGGCTTTTTCCGTCATTCCGATTATCTTGCTTCTATAATCCATGAACAGTGATTCAATAAACGCACTGTATATATCATCCTTTGATTTAAAATAGTAATAGAACAGACCTACCTCAGCGCCTGCCTCATTCATTATTTTCCTTATTGAAGTGCCCTCAAATCCGTCTGATATAAAACAGTTTGCCGCCGCACTGAGTATTTTGCTTTTTTTAGCGTTATCCTTTACAGCCTTTTTCTGCAAGTCAACACCTCCCGCCAAATATTACCTATTTAATTATAACACTGCATTTATCAAAAAGCAACAGGAATATGTACAAACAATGTAAGAATATTTTGTTGCGAGGTGATATTATGGAAATAACCGAAGCAGAGATAGAAATCATTACAAGACAGATTGTTAAAATCATCATAAATCATCAACGTGATGCATCAGCTATCAACCCTGAGGACGCAGACGATGAATAAGCTCAGAGCCGCAGCCTATTGCCGTGTTTCAACCGACCGTGCCGAGCAATCCGGCTCGCTTGCTTCACAGCGGTCGTTCTTTGATGATTATATCAGAAATTCGGACTCCATGACTTTGGTCGGAGTGTTCTATGACGAGGGTACAAGCGGCACGACAACGCTCAACCGTTACGGCTTCAACAAAATGATCTCCCTTGCCGTGTCCGGCGGCATAGATATTATCCTCACAAAAGAGGTCAGCCGCTTTGCAAGAAACACTGTAGACACCCTTAACATCACTCGTATGCTTAGGGCGAAGGGCGTAGGTATTATCTTTATAAACGATAATATAGACACCCGTGACAGCGACGGCGAACTTAGACTTTCTATAATGGCAACGATAGCGCAGGAGGAAAGCCGCAAAATCTCCGAGCGTGTAAAATGGGGACAGCAAAGGAAAATGGAACAGGGCGTAGTGTTCGGCAGGAGCTGTCTTGGGTATGACGTAAAAGACGGCAAAATCACTGTCAATGCGGATTCGTCAGAAATAGTAAAGCGTATTTTCACAGAGTATACCGTGCTTTTAAAGGGTGCAGAAAGCATAGCGGACGGATTGAACGCCGAGCAGATAAGAACCGTCAACGGCGGAAGGTGGAGCGGTGCGTTTATCCGTAAGGTACTGCGGAATGTAAAATATGTCGGCGACCTTGAGCAGAAAAAGACCTGCACTCCTGATTTTCTCACGCATAAGAAAAGGCTCAACAGCTCGGAGCATATCTATATAAGAAATCATCACGAACCGATAATAAGCCGTGAGCTGTGGGAGCAGACCCAAGCCGAGATAAGAAAGCCTACGGACACAAGCCGCCACAGCGACCGATACGTCTTCAGCGGAAAGGTATATTGCGGTGTGTGCGGCAGTGTGATGGTATCCCGTGTAAAAACGCTGAAAAACGGCAAGATATACCACACCCTGCGTTGCTCGGGGAGAATCGGCGGGAAGTCCTGCAACAACGAAACGCTTAACGTGACCGCCCTAAAAGCCTGCGTAAAGCGTATTTTCACAGATATACCCATCGACAAAACAGCCGTCATAAACGCAGTAATAAAGGGCTTATCCCGAACAGACAAGCCCGACATTCCTGCACTGCGCAGAAAAATCGAAACGCTCAACGCCAAAAAACGCCGTGCGGTTGATCTTATGCTGGACGGATTGATAACACAGCAGGAGCTTATCGAGCAGAAATCGTACTATGACAGTATTATAGAAAAGCTGTCGCAGGAAATTTCAAGCGACAGATCCGTTTTTGAAACGGATAAAATCAGAAAAAACGCAGAAAAGTTTCTTGATTTCACAAGCGATCCGATATGGCTCTTGGTCATAAGAGCCGATTATATCCACGGCACTCTTACAGTGTATCTTAATGGTATAGAAAAAGGCTTCGCCACCTGCTTTACCGCAACAGGCAGGGGGGACAGCTACCGTGTCATCACGGGAAATACAGTGAGGTCGCAAGGGATCATTCCGGGAACGATGCAGGTACAGAAGAACTATCCCATCTCGAAATGATAGGCTCTATAGTATCCCAGCTCACAACAGGCGAGGGCGCAAAGAGCTTTGACCGATACGGAGTAGGCGCATATTATATGGATCACGCAAATGCGGTTTACCCATCCAATGCCGGCGGTGTGCCGTTTACCGCCGCATACATCCAGAGCAAAGCCGATCCGCTCGCCGATATTCACGAAGATCTTGCGGCGGAGCAGAAAGCCAGAGCTACCTATGACAACATCCTCAGAGTCTGCGACGATCCGGACGTAAGTAATGTGATAAAATTCCTGCGTGAACGTGAAGTAGTGCATTTCCAGAGATTCGGTGAGGTCCTCGATATACTTCAGTCGCAGATAAAGTAAATATAAAAGCTGTGGCAGCAATGAAACTGCCGCAGCTTTCAGTCTGTCGATAAACCTCTTGTTTATCGAAAATGGGGTCGCAGGGGCATAGCCCCCGACAGG
>ERZ772819.3310-NODE-3310-length-11434-cov-2.976360_pt1 | contig 11434 bp, 4 predicted proteins | sample MGYA00580860_ERZ772819 | MGnify/ENA primary metagenome ERZ772819 (study PRJEB29015, sample SAMEA2737683) | human gut metagenome | biome: human gut; feature: human-associated habitat; material: faeces | place: China | collected 2012 ...
GTTATAAAGCAGGGCAAAAAAGAGTATAAAAAACTTAATGTACACAATGTTGTATTAGGGATAGTATTTGTAATTTTATTTGTGATGACACAATGCCTGTTTTGCGGACGTTACGATAATTGGAAGAACTATGTTGCACAAACGATAAGTATATTATTTATTGCCGTAGCAATGTTTAATTTAATACCGCGAAAAAAACTCGGAAAAGAATTAATACAGAACGAAAAAAGCAAAAGAAAAATATCAAAAAGAACAAAAATAGCAACATTGTTAATATTATTTCTTATTCCGCTTACAATTTTTATCGGGATATATTATCTCGGCGATAAAAAATATTATTTTATAAGCTTGCTTATTATATTGGAAACGATGATTCCTTTGGGATTTGCGTTTGAAAACCGCAAACCTAAAGCAAGGGAATTGGTTATAATAAGTGCATTGTGTGCAATAGGCGTAGCGGGACGTACTGCGTTTTTTATGCTGCCGCAATTCAAGCCTGTTGCGGCAATAGTGATAATTTCGGGTGTGGCATTCGGCGGTGAAACAGGATTTCTTGTCGGAGCAATTACGGCATTTGTATCAAACTTCTTTTTCGGGCAAGGACCGTGGACACCGTGGCAAATGTTTTCATTTGGAATTATAGGTTTCTTGGCGGGAATAATGTTTCAAAAAGGCATTTTACGCAAGACAAAAACAGATATGTGCGTGTTTGGATTTTTGGTGACATTTGTTATATACGGCGGAATAATGAATCCTGCGTCTGTTATAATGTGGCAGTCGAATATAAATATAAATATGGTGCTGTCATCATACGTAATGGGAATGCCGTTTGATTTTATTCACGCAGTATCAACAGTGTTTTTTCTCTTTTTTGCCGCAGAGCCTATGCTCGAAAAGCTTGAGAGAATTAAAATAAAATACGGACTTATAGAATAAGTCGAAAATAAAATATGAGGTGAAAGACTAATGAAGAAAAAATTTTTAAGTTTAATTGTAGCAGTAGCGATGTTATTCAGTGTTGTAACGTTTGTTGTACAGGCTGATACAGACGGAGCGGGAGATTATTTCTATTTTGATATTGAACACTTTGCTGAAGACACTACAAAAGAGATATATATGACCCCGATTAAGATTTATACAAACGGATTTTATGATTACAGCGGAGAATTTAAAACTTTTGAAAGTGAATTTAAGAGTGCAGCAGACGCAATAGGATATGTACTTGATTATTATATGAATAACGGTGAGTGTATGAGTGATTGGACTCCTACAACTACACTATTGGAGTATACAAACAGCAGTGGATTTTTCAGTGATTTTAAAATAGATAATTCCGTCAAAGAAGTTTCGTTTGATTATCCGTCAGCATTATATAATGATGCTATGGGTAACGGATTGAGTTCATACACCTATGAGTCGGCTAGCCTCGTAAGAGGAGATGTTTTAAGATTAGTTTTTAATGAAGGCGGATGGAATTCAGATCTAACATCACCGGCTGAGGACGTGCTTGTAGGTGCGGTAGCAGATTATTATGAAACATTGGCAACTGATCCAAAGACCGCTAAAAAAGCAGAATCGGCATATCAAGCGGCTTTAGAGAATTTCTTTGATGAAAATATGCAAACAGAACTTGAAGATAATCTGATTAACGCATTGGTACCGAGCGAAGAACCGAAAACAACACCAACAGCAACACCGACGGCAACACCAACAGCGACACCGACGGCAACACCAACAGCAACACCAACAGCGACACCAACAGCGACACCAACAGCAACACCAACAGCGACACCAATGGCAACAGCAGAGCCAACAGTGACACCAAAAGTAACTTCAACACCTTTACCTGTACAATCTGCAACAGAACAAAACACATTAAAAGTTGAAAACGGGAAACTAACAGGTACATTAACGGTAAAACTTAACAGTAATCTTACAGAAGAAAAGAAAGTAAGTGTTATGGCTGCCGTATATGATTCAAACGGCAAATTGATAGGAATAAAACCTGAAGAAATTTCTTTAAAGCCCGGTAATGAAAATCAAGTTGAATTTAAAGAAATATCTGCCGATTCAGCTGATGAATATACAATCAAGATTTTAACATGGAACGGAAATATATCATCATTGGCACCTATTTCAAATACTCTTGATTTAAGTATAAAATAGTATAAAGATTGGAGAAAAAAATGAGCGTAAAAAATAAATTTACAAGTATATTGTTGTCTTTATGTATGCTTGCGAGTTTTGTACCTGTAAATTTCACTGCATTTGCAAGCGATGAACCGGAACTTATAAACGGTGCTTATCAGATTGAAAGTGCGGAAGATTTGGTTTGGTTTGCCGAAAAAGTAAACGGTGGTGACAGAACAGCAAATGCAGTATTAAACAGTGATATTGACTTGGAAAACCAAAATTGGACACCAATCGGTAACGGATATAATTATATCAATAATAACGGTTACGGTATAGATGACGACACCGCATATAACGGTATATTTGACGGAAAAGGTCACAGCATTTCCGGACTTTTCATAGAAACCAAAAAGTACAATAAGCAAGGCGACAATCATTACGAAACTTATTGTCAAGGCCTTTTCGGAATTATAGGAAAAGAAGGAACTGTCAGAAATGTTACGGTAAACGGACAAATAAACGCACAGGCTGAGGGTAATGAATACATTAATGCGGCAAAATATATCGGCGGAATCGCCGGTATAAATGCCGGATTGATTATAAATTGTACAAACAACACCGATATAACAGGTCTTGCTTATGTTGGCGGTATAACAGGTCAGCTTGGAGCTCAATTTAAGGGAAGTAACAGAGTAAGCGGAAATCTTATAAACGTTACAAATAACGGAACGGTTACAGCTACTTCCAAGAGCTTTGCAGAGGCAGGCGGAATTGTCGGTCAGCTTGCATACGGCGACATTACATATGCCGCAAACCACGGAAATGTATCTGCACCTTTTAAAGATGACGATATGTACAGTTATTTAAGAGGAGTTGCGGTAGGTGGAATTGTCGGCAAGGATATAAGTGTAAGCGAATGCGGAAAGATTGACAGAGCATATAATGACGGTCGAATAGGTACTGAAGACGGTAATTATTTCGGCGGTATTATCGGTTGCAACTATGCGTGTGACATAACTAACGTATATAATACCGGTAAGGTAATCGGTTACAATTACAGTGGCGGATTAGTAGGCTACAAGCTTGGCGGTACGATAGAAAATGCGTACAACAGCGGTGAGGTGAATACTCATACGGAATATCAACTAATCGGTTCAATGAAAAATACGACAGTAAATAACTTGTATAACATAGGTGACAGCACTAAACTTGTGGCACTTGAAAACGGCGATGATATAAGTACGGTATATGCCGTTGACACTGTTTCGGCAAGTGATTTGTCAGACGCATTTACAGACAGTGATAATCTTCCTGTTATTGATTGGAGCAATGCGCCGACAGGGGAAGACGAAACATTTGATATTGAAAGCATTAATATCGAAAACGGTAAGATAACTGTATTGTTAAACAAAAAACTTGTAGGAACAAATCTTACGTTAAATGATTTTGAAATAAAATCATTTGTTGACGAGAAAGCAGTTGAACTTAAAAATGTTCAGTTATCTCAATACATATCAGACGAAAAAACAGCCATAGACATCACATTTGACAAAGTAAATGCCGAAAAGACGCTTAAAATTTCGGTAAACGGAATTGAAAAGCAGATTGTAACGGATACGTCAAATTACTGGATAGACTATCGTGCCGAAGAATTTGACGGCGGTAACGGCGATAAAGATAATCCGTATATCATTGCAAACACAGAAGAACTTGCTTTGCTTTCGTATGAAGTAGAAAAGGGCAATGATATGTCAGACAAGTATTTTGTCTTGAAAAATGATATAGACCTATCAGGCAAGGATTGGACGCCGATAGGCGTATCTGATAAATACATATCAAATAAATACCAAGGCAATGCTTTTAACGGTAATTTTGACGGTCAAGATTACAGTATAAGGGGAATAAATATATCTTCGGGCAGCTATCTTTCGGCACTTTTCGGAGTTACGGAAGAAAATGCGGTAATAAAAAATCTTTATGTATACGGAAATATAGAAAACACGAATGATACATATGGAATTGCGGCAGGTATATGTGCCGTGAACTATGGTTTAATATCTCATTGTAGCAACTATGCCGAAATAAAAGGCGAAAACAGAGTCGGCGGTATAGTAGGTTATAACGGTGCGGTTAATAAAACGGTTACAAGCTGTGTTATAGCTCAGTGTGAGAATAAGGGAACTATTACAGGTAAGGACGAAGTTGGCGGTATTGCCGCTTACAGTTCGGGAACTGTAAAAGAATGTACTAATAAAGCCACTGTAACTGCAACCGGCGGATATGCCGGCGGTATTGTCGGTTACAATTACGAGGGCAGTATACTTCTTGACAGTTGTTATAACAGCGGTGAAGTAAGTGCGTCAGCATATTCGGGTGGTATTTCTGGTAAATCATACAACTGTGATATTTCAAATTCATATAACAGCGGTAAAATTTCATCGCAAAACAACACCAACGGCGGAATACTGGGATATACAGTAAGCGGATATTCGGTTAAAAACTGCTATTTTCTTAAAGATACCGCACCTATGCCGTATGCGGAAAATTCGGGTACGGGACTTGAAGTGAAAACAGAAAATCAGCTTGCAGATATGACTGAAATTTTAGGCAGTGCGTTTGTGAAATCGGATAAATTTCCTGTTTTGGCATGGGAGGTAAACGGTGCCGATGATATAGATACACCGACAAAACCTACACCGTCAGTAACACCTGCTTCAACACCTAAAATTGAAGAGAAAATACCGTCATATTCATCACAAGGAAAATGGTCAGACAGTGTGGCTGAAACATTTGACAGCGGAAACGGAAGTAAAGAAAATCCGTATGTTATAAAAACAGCGTCCGAACTTGCATTACTTGCGAAAAATGTAAATAAAGGTGAATCATATAAAGACGCATACTTTAAATTAAATAATAATATTGATTTAACAGAAAAGTATTGGATTTCAATAGGCAATGCGGAAGATAAAGCATTTTCGGGTCATTTTAACGGTAACGGATATGAAGTAAAACTAAATACCGAAAATCAAAAAGTAAGCGGATTATTCGGATATACCGCAAATGCAGAAATTACATTGCTTGGAGTAGACGGACTTGTAAGCGGTGAAGATATTGGCGGCGGTATTGTCGGTATAGCGAGGGACACTAAAATAGAAAATTGCTATTCAAATGCTGCTGTTGTGGCAGATAAATATGTCGGCGGACTTGTCGGACAGATTTTGAGCGGCAGTAAAGTAATAAATTGTTACGCAACGGGGACAGTAAAAGCAAAAAAAGCAGGTACATTATTCGGAGCATTTACAAACGGTGTATCGGCAGAAAATTTATATTACAGAATTATCGGCGATAAAATGCCGTATGGCGAAAACGCATCAACAAATACGAATATTGCCACAGGCAAAACAGACGAATATATGCAAAGCGACGCATTTGTGTATGATTTGTGGTGCGTTAAAGAACAAGAAGTTGACGGCAAAACAGTAGAAGTAGCACCGATATTTTATGTTGGAAGTAAATATCCTGTACTTAATAACGAATACAAGGAAAGCAAAATTATTTCGATAAATCTTGTATCATCGGGCGAAAGTCTTGAAACAGATACTTCCCATACATTTACAGCAAAGATATACGGTAAGAATTTAAACAAAAATATAACTGCAAAATGGAGCAGTGACAACAGTGCCGTTACAGTTGAACAAAGCGGCGATATTACAATTACAAATGGCGTAGGGACACTAAATGCAAGTATTATTATAGATTCCGCTAAGCTTGGCAATGCAAAGGATATAACTGTTAAATGTGAAATTGGCGGAATATCAAGTGCTGTTTCCGTAAAAGTTTCAGAACCTAAATGGAGCGGTAAAGGTACGGAAGAAGAACCGTATATTATAAAATCGTTGGAAGATATGAACATTCTTTCGGAAAGCGTTGCAGACGGAAATTCATATAAAGGTGTATACTTTAAACTTTCAAGCGATATTGATTTAAGCGATAGCAAAGAATTTAGTTCAATCGGTTATTGGGATGGATTAAAGTCAAACGATAACGGAGAATGGTGGGAGTCCAAGAAGAATCGTGCGTTTGAAGGTGTGTTTGACGGAAACGGTTTTTCTGTAAAGAACGCGATTCTGTATGCCGAAAACAATTATTTCGGATTGTTCTCATACATAGGAAAGAATGGTGTTGTTAAAAATCTTAATATAGATTCTACTAATAGATTGACCGCTCATAATAACGTAAGAAAAATTGCCGCTTTAGCCGGAATAAATCTTGGTACAATAGAAAATTGTACTAACAGTGCTGATTTCGGATTTACCGCCTCAAACGTAACATATCTTGCAGGAATAGTCGGCGAAAATTACGGAATTGTAACAGGTTGTGTGAATAATAGCAATATGACATCTGCCGGTAACAGTAAGTCGGGAATAGCCGGCGAAAATTACGGTACTGTAAGAAAATCTGAAAATAACGGTGACTTATCGAACAGCGGTAATGTCGGCGGTATTACGATAGAAAACAGAAACGGCAAAGGTCAGGCACTATTGTTTATTGACGATTATGCAGACTTATCCGTAAACGGAGAAATTTCCGAATGTGTCAATAACGGTGCAATAAGCGGTAAATATGACGTCGGAGGAATTGTAGCTGAAAATTATAGTTGCGGTAAAATAGAAAATTGTGCTAATACGGCAGAAGTGTCGGGAAGTATGACGGGCGGTATCGCAGGTCGTGCGTCAGGGTGTTATAAAAAAAGCGGTATCAAAAATTGTCAAAACAGCGGTAATATCACAGCACAAGGTTCATACGGCGGTGGTATAGTCGGTGAACTTATAAACGGCTTGGTATATTTCTGCGAAAATACAGGTGATGTAAACGGTGAAAACTATGCCGGCGGTATTGTCGGACGTAATTACAGTTCGACAGTTTTAGGGGAATCGGCTGTTGATTTCTCAAATAACTACGGAACTGTAACAGCTAAAACGTCAGCAGGCATCTGCGGTTATTATCAGGACGAAAGCGGTAAGTGTTATACAAGATATAATTACAATGGCGGAAAGAGCGAATACGGTGTTTTTGGTGATGTTAATTCAAATTATGATATAAACAGCGTTGTTTGCGAAAATTATTGGTTGAGTGACGATAAAAATAATGCAAACGACAGCTGTAAAGGTGATATTGACGGTATCAATGCAATCACAAAAGCAGAATTAGACAAATATTCTGCCGAAACAGTTAATTTGCAAGTAGATAACAGCAATATAATTGTAAACGGCACTGCAAATGTTTCGTCAAATTCAGAAGTAAAGAGCAGTGACGAAAACATTGTTTCAATAGAAAACGGCGTAGCAGTCGGACATGGAATAGGTCAGGCATATTTGTATGCAAAATCAAGTCCTTATACATATGTGGCTGTATTGATGAATGTAGAAGAAAATCCTGATAATGTTGAAAAGATAAATGTAAGTTTCAGACTTATCGGCGAAGAAAATCTCGGAAGTGACTTTGTCTTGACAAAAGATACGAAGAATACATATCAAACATGGATTCCTGAAAAAGAGTATGAAGTAAAATTAGGAAGTACAGTGGGAGATGTATTCAAACAAGCACTTGACGATAACGGCTTAAAATATCGTGGTTGGGAAAACGGATATATCAGTACAATTCAATCACCGGAAGGATATTGGCTCGGTGAATTTACAAACGGTAAATATTCCGGTTGGATGTATACTGTAAACGGCAGTCACCCTTCATTGGGTTTGAATGAGTATAAATTGATTGGTGATGAAGAAATCGTATGGCATTACGTTGACGATTACCGTCAAGAAGTTGCCGATTGGAGTGAATCGGATAAAACAGGTGACGGTTCACTTTATAATAGGTGGTTAGATGCAAAAGATACAGATTCAATACCTAAACCGACTCCGACAGCCACTCCGACTGCAACAAAACAGCCTCAAAGCGGTGGTTCCGGTTCGGGTGGCAGTACATCAACAGCAAAACCGACAACAGCACCTACTGTTATACCTACGACTGCACCTGAAAAGGATACTACTCAAACAGTGTGGTTTACTGATGTAACGGAAAATATGTGGTTCTATCAAGCTGTCAAATATGCGTATGACAAAGGTTTTATGACAGGTGTAAGCGACAGTGAATTTGCTCCTGACATTACATTAACCCGTGCAATGTTCGTTTCGGCATTGTATCGTATAGAAAATGAACCGACAGTAGACGGTGAATTGAATTTCAGTGATGTAGCTGATGATTCTTGGCATGCTAAAGCTGTTTTATGGGCTTATAACAATGATATTATAAGCGGTAAAACAGAAACGGAATTTGATCCTAACAGTGATATAACTCGTGAACAAATGGCGGCTGTATTATATCGCTATGCAAAAACTAAGGGATATAATTTAGACAGTGATGAAATTACATATTCTGATGTAAAAGATATTGCTGAGTATGCGATTGATTCTGTTAAATGGGCATATTGTGCAGGAATAATGACAGGTGACGAAAACGGAAACTTTAATCCTAAAGCCGGCACAACGAGAGCACAAGCCGCGTCGGTATTTATGAGATTATGTAAATAATGGTTTTAATAAGAGTTTATCTTTATGATAGACTCTTATTGTATTTTTACGTGAATATGATATAATAAGCATATTCAGTATAGAATGAGGGATATACAATGACACTGCAACAATTAAAATACATAGTAACGGTAGCGGAGTGTGGCAATATAACGGAGGCGGCTGAAAAGTTATTTATAGCACAGCCGAGCCTTACCTCTGCAATTCACAATATTGAAGAAGAAATGGGAATAACGGCATTCATTCGTTCCAATAAGGGCGTAGAGCTGACAAGGGACGGAGAAACATTGCTTTCATATGCACGTCAGATTTTGGAGCAGACAGATGTTATGACGGAGCATTTTAAAGGTGAGAGAAATCAGAAACCGAGATTTTCTGTTTCATGTCAGCACTATTCATTTGCGGTTAATGCGTTTGTGGACGTTATAAGGGAATATGACGCGGACGCATACAGCTTTATTTTGCGTGAAACACAGACGTATGAAATTATAGATGATGTGGCAGTCGGACGAAGTGAAATAGGAATATTGTATTTGAGTGAGCATAATGAGGCAGTTTTGAGCAAACTTATTAATAAAAATGACTTGAATTTTGAAGAATTATATGTTGCTAAACCGCACGTTTTCATATCAAACAATCACCCTCTTGCAGACAAAGATGAAATAACAATTCAAGACTTAATGCCGTATCCGTATTTGGTGTTTGAACAGGGAAAACACAATTCATTTTACTTTTCGGAGGAATTTTTGAGTTCGCTTGAATTCTCTAAAAATATTATGGTGCGTGACAGAGCGACATTATTTAATCTGCTTATCGGTCTTAACGGTTTTACGGTTTGTTCGGGTATTATAGATACGGAATTAAACGGTGAAAACATTATTTCAAAGCCGTTAAAATCAGATTGCAGTATGCGTATCGGAATTTTAACACGAAAAAATTCTGTTCTTAGCCGATACGGAGTTTCATATTTGAATATATTGAAAAATCATTTATCCATAGATTAAAACTATGGATAAATGATGATAATATATATTTTTCTATTTCCATATTTTCTGTTATACTTAATGTAAATTAAAACACAGGAGGTAGAAGAAATGAGCAAACAAATACCATTCAGATATGACTTTGTAGGCAGCTTTTTAAGACCTGCAAATTTAAAAGCGGCAAGAGAGGGTTTTGAAAACGGAAAAATTTCGGCTGACGAATTAAAAGCAGTTGAAGATAAGGAAATCGAAAGACTTATCAATAAACAAAAAGAATTAGGCTATCACGTCATTACGGACGGAGAATTCAGACGTGCGACATGGCACTTGGATTTTATGTGGGGATTTGACGGCGTTGCACATGAAAAAACGAAAACAGGTTTACCGTTTCACGGCGAAGACGCAATGATTGATGATACATACCTTTGCGGAAAAGTAGGACTTTCAAAAGTACATCCCTTCGTGGAGCATTTTAAATTTGTAAAGCAATTTGAAGATGAAAATACTGTTGCAAAGCAGACAATTCCCGCACCGGCACAGTTTATTGAACAAATGATCATGCCGTTTGCGTTGGAAAACACGTCAAAGTATTATGACAGCACTCATAAGTTGGCAGAGGATATTGCAAACGGATATAAAAAGGTAATCGCGGATTTGTATGATGCAGGCTGTCGCAATTTACAGCTTGACGACTGCTCATGGGGAATGCTTGTAGATCCGAGAGCAGAAGAATTGTTCGGTACGGATAAAAAAGGATTGAAGGATATTCAAGAACTTTTGGTAGAGATAAATAACCTTGCAATAGAGGACAAACCAAACGATATGACAATTACTACTCACGTTTGCAGAGGTAATTTCCATTCAACATACGCAAGTGCAGGTGCATATGATTCGGTTGCAGAGGTATTGTTTGAAAAGGAAAATGTAGATGCATATTATCTTGAATTTGATGACGAGCGTTCGGGAGGCTTTGAGCCTTTGGAACACGTCAACGGCGATAAGAAAGTCGTGTTGGGACTTATAACAACAAAGTCACCGAAACTTGAAAATAAAGCCGACGTAATCGCGAGAATAAAAGAGGCACAAAAATATATTTCTCTTGACAGATTGTGCCTAAGTCCACAATGCGGTTTTGCGTCATGCGAAATAGGTAATAAACTTACAGAAGAAGAACAGTGGGCAAAATTGCAGCTTGTAAAAGAAATCGCAGAAGAAGTTTGGAGATAATATTAATGAGTAGACAAAATCTTTATGATTTTGTCTACTCTTGTTTTTTGGAGCTGGGGGCGGACATATTCTTGGACTATTTTATGCTGATAATCCGAGGCTATGTCTATACTTTAGCGTTATAGGTGTGTGCGGTGTAAGAATTTTATGGATATACACGGTATTTTTAATTTTTGTATCACTGCCGATTTACTCTTCATCGCATAAATTGCAAAATCATTAATATATTTCGCTGAAAATATCGCTTTGCATTTCGCTAATTTGCTCGATTGGAATAACTGTTTTGTCGGTCAAAACAACAGTGTGATTGTATTCGTTTATTTTCTTTACAACACCGGTATTGGATATGTATGCACCGCCTGATTTTCTATCATCGGGAACAAAGTATGTTATTGTCACGATTGGATTTGTACCGATATTCTCTTTAATTAAATTTAACTGTTCATTGAGTTTGGCAATGACATCTTCGCTTAATATCTGCTTTTCATCAGTCAAACG
>ERZ772819.3314-NODE-3314-length-11422-cov-5.021906_pt1 | contig 11422 bp, 9 predicted proteins | sample MGYA00580860_ERZ772819 | MGnify/ENA primary metagenome ERZ772819 (study PRJEB29015, sample SAMEA2737683) | human gut metagenome | biome: human gut; feature: human-associated habitat; material: faeces | place: China | collected 2012 ...
TACTATTGGTATTGCAAAATTAATTGAAGGATTAACAATTGATGAAATAATAAAAAAATTAAAGGGAATACAGTGTGGCTATAAAGGAACATCATGCCCGGACCAACTTGCAATTGCACTAGAAGAATATAAGAAAAAAAGAGAGAAATAGAGGAAAATAAAGGTAATGTATCTATAAAATGAAATAATTAAGATTAAAACTTGCAAATTTTTGATAATTTACAAGTTTTTTTGTATACATAATTTGAAAAAGAAGATAATATGTAGTATAATAAAATTTAGCTGTGCATAAAAATACAGTAAAAGGAGAGTGAATTATATTTTAAAAACAAGAATAAAACACTGCACAAAAGAAATTTTAAAAATAACAAAAACAATAGCAGTAGCTTTAATTCTTATTGTAGGTATAATCTTAATTAAGTACAAACCTTTATATAAAGTTGAAATTAGTGGTATTCAAATTGGATACGTAAAAAATAAAAATGAATTTAATAGTAAAGTTACAGAATATGTAAATACTAAAGAAAATGAACAAGTAGCATTTATTACATTAGATTCTCAACCAGACTATGAATTAGAACTTGTAGATAATAGTACAAAAACTAATGAAAAGGAAGCTTTAGAAACCATAAAAGAAAATTCTGTTACAACATATACTGCATATGGCATTACTATTGATAATGACATAAAAACATATGTAAAAACAGAAAACGAAGCCGAAAGCACAGTAAAAGCAATAAATGAACAATACAATAATGAAAATAAAAAAGTAGATGTAAACGTAAAGCAAATTTATGCTCAAGAAGCAATGGAAACTGTAGAAACAGATGATGCAGTAAAAGCTGTTAGTGAAATAGCTACGATACAAATACAAAAGCAAGAACAAGAAGAAAAAGAAAAAATTGAAGAAGAAGAAAAGAAAAATGCTTTGGCCATTGTTAATGATGTTATAATTGCAGAAAAACCTGTTACAGGTAGTATAACTTCAAGATATGCAGAAGTAAGTAGAATTAGAAGTGGAGCACATACTGGTTTAGATATAGCTACAGCTAAAGGCACAGACATTAAAGTATGTAGTGATGGAAAAGTTGTATTTGCATCTAACAAAGGTTCATATGGAAATTTAGTAAAAGTTGAACATAAAAATGGAGTAGAAACTTGGTATGCACATTGTAGCAAGATATATGCAAAAGCAGGTCAAGAGGTAAAAGCTGGAGATATAATCGCAGCAGTAGGTTCAACAGGAAATTCAACGGGACCACATTTACATTTTGAAATACGTATAAATGGAAATCCTGTAAATCCACAAAAATATATATACAATAAGTAAAATAGATGACACATTAGTCATCTATTTTATATTGCATTGTCAATTTAAATATTGTATAATATTATATTGAAGAGGTGAAAAAAATGGGTATAATTAGAAAATGGAAAGTAAAAAGAGAAATAAAAAAAATTTTAAATTCAAAAGACGTTGAAAAGGTAGAAAGTATAAATGACTTTAATAAAGATGAGAATCTTGAAAATATTATATTGAGTATACAAGATAAAGGAAAAAGAGCACAAGCATTACAAAATGCTATACATAAAATAGATGATAAGGAAATTTTAAAATCAATAATTCCTACACTAAAAGATGATGACATTTTAAAAATTCTTGAAAAAAAGATAGAATATTTAGATAATGTAGATAGAAATATATTATATACAACAATAAATGGAATAGATAATCCACAAAAACGATTTGCTGAAATTAAAAAATTTCATGTACATTTATCTGATATAGAACTTGCTGAATTACTAGACACAATAAAAGACAAAAATTTGAATAAAGAAGAAAGCGAAAATGAAAAACAAACAAGCTTTTTGAAAGGTAAAAATTCAAAAATTAAAAATGAAAAAATAAACATTGAAAATGAAAAGATAGACATTGTAACAAATAAAATAATAATAAATTATATTAAGAGTGGAACCCTAATTCATATGGGGGAATTGCTAGGATGTATGCAATTAGATATGTCAAAAGTGCAAGTTGTAGAAAAAGCGCTTGAGGTAGAAAGAAAATTACAAGAAAAAATAGAAAAAGGAGAATTGCCAAGAGAATATACTAAAAGAGATGCTAATGGAGATATACATAAAATTGAAAACACTATATTTGATAAAGAAGGCAAAAAATTATTAGTACAAAAATCTTTTGAAAGTTTTAAAGGAACAAAAGCAGTAGAAAGAAGAAAAAAAGAAGTTTTAGTAAATTTATTTAAAGAAGATGTATATACATATGAAGAAGCTAGAAATCTTTCAAAAACATTAATAGGAAATGAACAAGTAGAAAAAGAATTAAAAGAAAGCTTATTAAAAATAGAGGGTAAAAAGAACTTCGTTAAAGAAATACAAGCAAAAGATTTAATAGATACACCAATTACCATAAAAGAAACAGGAAATATAGTAGAAATACCAGAAGAGCAAATTCGATAAAAATTTAATTACGGAAATGATTTTTGGAATGGAGTTAAAAATCATTCTTTATGTAATGGCCGACGTATCTGTCGACCAGTTTTTTTTTATATTATAAAAACTAATGTCAAATGTTGTAGAGGTCGGTGATCCGTTGGCTCAAAAATTTTATATAAAATAATTATTTCTGTTGACAAAAATTGGTTATTATATATAATAATTACATATAATAAACACTAAGGAGGAAGTTATGTCTGAGATAGATGAAAATGAAGAACTTAAGATAAAAAATAGCATAAATGAATTAATAGAGAAAGCTAAAATAGCCTCAAAAGAATATATGAAATTAAATCAAGAACAAGTAAATAACATTGTAAAAGCAATGTCTATGGCTGGTCTTGAAAATCATATGAAACTTGCAAAAATGGCAGTTGAAGAAACTGGCCGTGGTGTATATGAAGATAAAATAACGAAAAACTTATTTGCAACAGATTATATATATCATAGTATAAAATATGATAAAACTGTTGGAATTATTGAAGAAAATGATGAAGATGATTATATAAAAATTGCTGAACCTATTGGAATTATAGCTGGTGTAACACCTGTTACAAATCCAACTTCAACAGTAATTTTTAAATCTATGATTGCGGCTAAAACAAGAAATGTAATAATATTTGGATTTCATCCATCTGCACAAAAATGTAGTGTAGAAGCAGCAAAAATTGTACGTGATGCAGCAATAAAAGCAGGCGCTCCAGAAAATTGTATTTTATGGATAGAAGAGCCATCTGTTACTGCAACAAATTTATTAATGAACAATCCAGCAGTAGATTTAATTTTAGCAACAGGTGGAACTGGAATGGTAAAAGCAGCATATTCATGCGGAAAACCAGCATTAGGAGTTGGACCAGGAAATGTTCCTTGTTATATAGATAAAACAGCAAAATTAAAAACTTCTGTAAACGATTTAGTAATGTCAAAATCATTTGATAATGGAATGATTTGTGCTTCTGAACAAGCCGTTATAGTAGATAAAGAAATATATGAAGAATTTGAAGATTTAATGAGAAAAGCAGGTTGCTATTTTGTAAGCAAAGAAGAAAAAGAAAAATTACAAAATGCAATGTTCCAAGATGGAAAACTAAACTCTAAAATACCTGGGCAAAGTGCATATAATATAGCAAAACAAGCAGGCTTCGAGGTACCAGAAACTACAAAAGTTTTAGTAGTATATGAGGAAGGAATAGGGCAAGATTATCCATTTTCAAAAGAAAAATTAAGTCCTGTACTTGCATATTATATAGTTGAAAATAAAGAAGAAGGAATAGAAAAAGCAGAAAAATTACTAGAAAATGGTGGATTAGGACATTCTGCTGTAATACATTCAGAAGATGAAGAAACAATATTAGAATTTTCTGAAAGAGTAAAAGTTGGAAGAATAATTGTAAACTCTCCATCATCACATGGTGGAATTGGTGATATTTATAACACAAATTTGCCATCTTTAACACTTGGTTGTGGAAGTTTTGGAAAAAACTCAACAACATCAAATGTTTCAAGTGTTAACTTAATTAATATTAAAAGAGTAGCGAAAAGGAGAGTTAATATGCAATGGTTTAAAGTTCCAGAAAAAATATATTTTGAAGCTGGTGCAATTCAATATTTAGAGAAAATGCCAGATATAACAAGAGCTTTCATTGTTACAGATGAAGGAATGGTAAAATTAGGATATGTAGATAGAATACTTTATCATCTAAGAAAAAGACAACAATATGTTCATTCAGAAATATTTTCAAGTGTTGAACCAGACCCATCTTTTGAAACAATAAAAAGAGGTGTTCAAGCAATAGAAAGCTTTAAACCAGATGTTATTATAGCATTAGGTGGAGGTTCTGCAATAGATGCTGCAAAAGGAATGTGGCTATTTTATGAACATCCAGATGCAGATGTTGAGGGAATGAAATTAAAATTCTTAGATATAAGAAAGAAAACTTACAAATTCCCTAAATTAGGAGAAAAATGTAAAATGGTAGCAATACCAACAACATCTGGAACAGGTTCAGAAGTTACATCATTTGCTGTAATATCTGATAAAGTTCAAAACAAAAAATATCCATTAACAGATTACGAATTAACACCAGATGTTGCAATAGTTGACCCAGACTTAGTTACATCACTTCCAAAATCTATTACAGCAGATACAGGAATGGATGTATTAACACATGCACTGGAAGCATATGTATCAAATATGGCTTCAGACTACACAGATGCATTAGCAGAAAAAGCAGCTGAATTAGTAATTAAAAATTTAAAAGAATGTTATGATAATGGTTCAAATAAAGAAGCAAGAGAAAGAATGCATAATGCAAGTACAATGGCAGGTATGGCATTTTCAAATGCATTCTTAGGAATAAACCACTCTTTAGCACACAAATTAGGAGCAGCATACCATTTACCACATGGAAGATTAAATGCAATATTACTTCCATATGTAGTAAAATACAATTCAGAAGAACCAACAAAATTTGTATCATTCCCCAAATATGAATACTTTATAGCAGATGAAAAATATGCTACAATAGCTAAAAAAATGGGCTTAAAAGCAGATACAAAAGAAGAGGGAGTACAATCTTTAATAAAAGAAATACAAGAATTAAATGAATACCTAAATATACCAAAATCATTACAAGAAGCAGGAGTAGACGAAAAAGACTTTTTCGAAAACATAGACACATTAGCAGATAGAGCCTTTGAAGACCAATGTACAACAGCAAATCCACGTCTACCATTAATACCAGAATTAAAACAAATATTAACAGATGCATACTATGGAAATGAGATAAAATTTTAAATTATATTCTACAAAATTAATGTCAAAAGGTGTAGGGGTCGGCGTCCTTAGGGCGACCCCCGAAAATGAATGAAAAATAAAAAGGAGAGATACCGATGAAAAACATTGCAGTTCTAGAGAGAGAGAGAGAGAGAGAGAGAGAGAGAGAGAGAGAGCTATACTTTAGTGAAGAAAAATGGTGGTCTGTTCAACAAGTTATAAAATATAAAAACTCAAATTCTGCAATCACTTTAATAGCACTAATTATAACTATAATTGTTTTACTAATTTTAGCTGGTGTAACATTAACAATGGTAATTGGTGAAAGTGGAATAATACATAAAGCACAAGAATCAAAAGATGAAACATTAAAAAGCACAGCTTTGGAGGATATAAAATTAAGGGTACTTGAAGTGAATACTGATAAAGAAGGAAAAGCAACACTAGAAGATATAATTGGATTTTTTGAAGAAAATTCAGATGTATATACAATAACTAAAAAAGAATCTGATAGAATATATGTTATTAATAAAAATTATAAATACGAAGTGGAAATAACGGCTGAATTGCAAGTGTCTTTAACAGGAAAAAATAATGAGAATGAATTATCTGCAAATATTATATATGATAGAGGAAAGGTTAGTACAGAAGCAGGTGGAATAGTAGGTGCAAATGATATAAATTCTGCATATAAAATAGAAAGTGACCATGCGTATATGGAAGTTACTGGAACAGGTAGAAACAATGCAAGTTATGTAGGAACTAAAAATAAAATAAACCTTACTGGTTATGGGAAAATTAAGTGTTTAGTTACAACAGGAGATAATGCAATATATTCTGGAAATTATTTTGTAATGGTAATAGGGAATAATCAATTGCCTTCATATGTTGATATTAGTAGTTTTCTTGCAACTTCCGAAAAAATAGGAAATAATAAAAATGAGTATATATTAACCTTTAATATACCAGATGAATACAGAACATCTGATTATTATGTAGGAGTGTTAAATTGTTTAAAAGAAGCATATGTATATAAAATTTGGTTAGAGAAACCAGAGGTAACAACTATATATAATTATGGAAAAGTTAGCAAAGATGCTGGGAGTTTGGTAGGAACAAACGATAGAAACTCAGCATATAAAATAGAAAGTGAATATGCATATATGGAAGTTACAGGACCAGGAGGATTTAATGCTAGCTATGTAGGAACTGAAAATAAAATAAATCTTAATGGTTATGAAAAAATAAAGTGTTTAGTTACAACAGGAGATAATGCAATAAATTCTGGAAATTATTTTGTATTAGGAATAAGCAATAATCAGTTGCCATCATATGTCGATATTAGTAGTTTTATTGTAACTTCTGAAAAAATAGGAAACAATAAAAATGAATATATATTAACCTTTAACATACCAGAAGCATATAAAAATGAATACTATATAGGAGTATTAAATTGTTTAAAAGAAACATATTTATATAAAATTTGGCTAGAAAAAGAATAAAAATTAAATAAGGAAATTAATAATGAAAAAGAATAAGAAAATTTTAATAGGAATAATAACAACAATAATTTTAATAATTGTTGCATTTGCAACTTATAAAGCTATAACATGGAACAAAGAATATTATATAAGTGAAAAGAATTTAGAAATTCCAATATTTCTATATCACGATATAGTAGAAAATAAAGAACAAATTGAATACGATTATATGCAAACAGATAAAGAAACTTTCGAAAAGCAAATAAACGGATTATTAAAATTTGGATATAAAGTTATTTCCTATGAAGATTTGGTTAAATATAAAAATGGAGAAATACCTGTAAATAAACATACTTGCTTAGTAGATTTTGATGATGGGTATGAAGGAAATTATAAAATAGCGTTAGATATTATAAAAAAATATAATATTCCAGTTAGCATATATGTAATAGATAATTGTGTAGGAAAAGAAGGATATATGAATTGGGAACAAATAAAAGAGTTAGATGAAACAGGATTAGTTACAATAAATACTCACGGAAAAGAACATTACAACTTTGACCAAAAAGAAACAAATGAAGCAGTTCAAGATGTTGAATATGCACATTCTCAAATAGAAGAACATCTAGGAAAGAAGCAAATAAAAGTATTCACATATCCTTGTGGGCTTACAAAAGAAGAAACAAGAAGAGAATTAGAAAATGCAGGATTTATCCAAAATTTAACAGATAACAAAATAAACAAAAGTAAAGAATTAAATTTATATGGATTACATAGATGCTATGCATTAGAGGATAATATTTGGAAAATGATGCTTAAAGTAAAATATAGAAGTATTAGATATGATTAATAAAATAAAAAAAGTGAAAAATAATAATATATACAAAAGGAAAGGATTTTGTTTATGTTATTATTTTTTTTATTTCTAATTGTATTTTTGGAAATTATTGTAATCTCTTTAAGATTTGAATTTGAGATAGAAAATTTTTCATATTCAAATATGCTAAAAAAAACACCAGATAATTTTTGCATAAAAGTTAGAATATATATTTTTAATAAAATAAAATTTTTAGAAATTAAATTAGATAATCAGAAACTAAAGAAAATTTATAGTAAGCAAAAAGTTGAGAAGATAGATACTAAAAAAATGATGAAAAGGCTTCCAAAAAGTAATAAGGAAAAATTGAATTTTTTAAAGAAAATAAATTTGCAGAAATTAGACTTAAATTTGGAAATAGGAACAATAGATATAATGCTTACTACATCAATAATTCCAATTCTTTCTAGTTTTTTATCATATTTTTTAGTAAAAGCTGGGAACCGAAATTGTAAATACAGAATTATGCCAATATATGTTGAAAGTTTTGTGTATAAAATAGACTTAAACTGTATATTTAGCCTAAAAATGATACATATTATAAATATAATGTGGTTAATTTTAAGAAAGAGAGATGATAAAAATGGGAGAACATCCAATAGAAGGTTTAATGCTTACCGCTATGAATAGTATACAAGATATGGTAGATGTAAATACAATAGTAGGGGAACCAATTATTTCAAATAATAATATAACAATAATTCCAATTTCTAAAGTAACATTTGGGTTTGCAGCAGGTGGAAGTGAATTTAGTGGAGAAACAATAGATGAATATAGCAAAAGAGATAAGGATGAAGATATTCAGTATAGATTACCATTTGGAGGTGGAAGCGGAGCAGGGGTAAAAATTATACCGGTGGCATTTTTAGTAATACAATCCAATAATGTAAAATTACTTCCAATAGACCATTCTTCAGCAATAGACAAGCTTTTAGACTATGTTCCAGATTTAGTTGATAAAACAAATAATTTAATAAACAAACAAATGAATAACAAGAAAGAAGAACAAAACCAAGAACATAAAATTCAAATAAAAAAACAAAATAAACATAAGAAAAGTAAAGTATATAAAGAACCAGAAGTTGAAATGAAATTTGATGAAATAGATTCAGATTTAGATTTTAATGAAACAGAGGATTATTAAAAAAGGATAAAAAGTTCCAAAATATTTTGGGACTTTTTGACGTTTTTCTATTGCATAAATTTTGTTTTATTGTTATGATATTAATTGATTAAAATTATGTACATGAGGAGAAAAAAATGATAGAGTTTAGAAATGTAAATAAAACATATAGTACAGGAACAGAAGCTGTAAAAAATGCAAATTTTGTTATAAATAAAGGTGAATTTGCATTTTTAGTTGGTTCTTCTGGTTCTGGTAAATCTACATTAATAAAACTTATTTTAAAAGAAGAGGAACCTACTTCAGGAAACATAATTATAAATGGAAAAGATACAACTTTTTTAAAACAAAATAGGGTTCCTTTTTTAAGAAGAAGTATGGGAGTTGTTTTTCAAGATTTTAGACTTTTACCAGATAAAACAGTATATGAAAATGTTGCATTTGCAATGTATATAGTAAAAGCAACACCAAGACATATAAGAAGACAAGTTCCAATGGTTTTATCTTTGGTTGGTTTGAGCGGAAAAGCTAAAATGTATCCAAATGAATTATCTGGTGGAGAGCAACAAAGAGTTGCACTTGCAAGAGCATTGGTTAATAATCCTTCAATGATTATTGCAGACGAGCCAACAGGAAATTTAGATCCAGAAACAGCTTGGGAAATTATGAACTTATTAAAAGATATAAATGCAAGAGGAACTACAATTGTTGTTGCAACACATGCAAAAGATATTGTTGATAGAATGAATAAAAGAGTTATTCGTATTGATGATGGAAATATAGTAAGAGATGAAAAAGGTGGTTATGACAGTGAGATTTAATATAATTGGATATTATCTAAAAGAAGGTTTTAGAAATACCTTAAAAAATAAAAAATCGACAAGTGCTTCTTTAATTGTAATGTGTTTTACAATGTTAATATTTGGTGTATTTTTTATGATTGGTGAAAATATTAACAGTATAATGGAACAAATAGAGTCTGCACAAGGAATACAAGTATTTATAAATACAGATGTTTCAGATGAAGATGTAGAAAAAATTGGTGAAGACTTGAAAAATATTAATGGGGTAAATACAATAACATTTGTTTCAAAAGAAGATGCATTGAATCAAATGAAGGAAAAATTTAAAGATAAGCAATATTTATTAACTGGTTTTGAAGAAAATAATATATTCCCAGCTTCATATGTTGTTACTTTAACAGATTTAAACGAATCAAACAGAGTACAAACAGAAATAAAAAATGTAGTTGGCGATAAATTAAAAAATATTACAAGTAAAGACGAAACTGTCTCTACATTAATAAAAATTGCAAATGGGGTTAGAATAGTAACAGGAGTTATATTAATATTCTTAGTAATAATTTCCGTAGTTATTATTTCAAACACAATAAAACTAACAGTACATGCAAGAAGAAAAGAAATATCTATAATGAAATATGTTGGTGCAACAAATAGTTTTATAAGATGGCCTTTTATAATAGAAGGTATTGTTATAGGAATTTTAGCAGGAGCTTTATCAATACTAGTTGTGGGTATTTTATATAATATTGTTTCACAGAAAATTATTGCATCACAAGTAATTGCTTCTATGAATATTAGCTTACTAAGTTTTGCTCAAATGTTTAACTTAATAGTTGGTGTATATTTAATTTTAGGTGTTGGAATAGGTATTATAGGAAGTAGTATTTCTATGAGAAAATACTTAGATGTGTAGAAAATAGAAAGGAAAGGTAATTGAAATGAAAAAAAGCTTAATTGCTATTAGTTTAGTAGCTATAATTTTATTTTACAATTCAATTACTTTTGCAGATGACATTACAGATTTAATAAATAAACAAAATGAGCTACAAAACCAAAAAAGTGAAGCAGATAGTCAATTAGGTATAGTTCAAGAAGAACTTTCTACAAATATGCAGCAAGTTGAAAATTTAAGCCAAAGTATGTCTGAATATCAAATTCAAATAGACGAATGGGGAAAACAAATAGATGTGCTAAACGATTCAATTAGCGAAATTCAAGATAAATTAGATGTTGCACAAAAGGATTACGATGAACAAGAAAAATTATTAGAAACACGTCTTGTAACAATGTATGAAGCAGGTGATACGTCGTTTTTAGACTTTATACTAAGTTCAAAAAATATAGTTGACTTTATATCTAATTATTATTTAATGGCTGAACTTACAAATTATGATGAAGATTTGCTTGAAAAAATCGAAAGAGAAAAAAGTCAAATAGAACAAAATAAAAAAATGCTTGAAACTAAACAAAATGAATACAACACAATAAAAGCAAATTATGAAAAGAAAAAAATTATTCTTTATAATACGAAAGTATTAAGAGACGAGGCTGCAAGTAAACTTACACAAGAAGAAACAGAACTATCTGCAAAAATAGATGAATATAGAAATCAAATTTTAGCTGTAGAGGCTGAAATTTCAAAAATAACAACAGCAAATTTAGATACGCAATATATAGGAGGAGAAATGGCTTGGCCAGTTCCAGGGTATACACGTATAACCTCGAACTATGGAATGAGAACTCATCCGATAACAGGAATTTATAAATTGCATACAGGAGTTGACTTAGGAGCTCCTATGGGAGCAAATTTTGTGGCAGCAAATGATGGCGTAGTAACCAAAGCAGGAT
>ERZ772819.3321-NODE-3321-length-11405-cov-2.483965_pt1 | contig 11405 bp, 10 predicted proteins | sample MGYA00580860_ERZ772819 | MGnify/ENA primary metagenome ERZ772819 (study PRJEB29015, sample SAMEA2737683) | human gut metagenome | biome: human gut; feature: human-associated habitat; material: faeces | place: China | collected 2012 ...
TAGTAAAAAATAGATAGACAAAATACTTGCAATGTGATATATTGATTTTGGAATAACTGTTATATATTTACATAATATAAATGGAAAGCAGAGAGCTTCCGGAAGAGCACATAGGAATGTGGGAGGTGTTATAGTATGCGTTTTTCAGATATTCATATGATTATGATCGGAGAGGAAGGGGAATATGGGAGAAGATTGGTAAGATATCTGGAGACACATCTTTCTACTGCGATACGGGTATATCATTTTACAACAACAGAAAGTTTTTTAGCTTTTAAGGAGAGGGCAGACATTTATCTTTTAGATGAAGCTTTTTTTCAGAGGCTTTCCGAGGAGAAGCAGAATGTTTTGCTAAGAGAGAAGCGGCTGATCTTGCTGACTGCACAAGAAGAGGAAGGCACCTTTTGCAAGTATCATAATCCGAGGGAACTGTTAGACAGACTGAGCCGGTTTTCAGATGAGATGGAAGATCTAGATAGGAGCGAAGGAAGAAGAGAAGAAGAAAGAGTGGAAGGGAGAGAGGAGGGAAGAGAGGCCGCAAGAACAAGATTAACCATGATATATTCTCCGGTTTATGAAGAGAAACTTAAGGAGATTGCGCGGTCTTTTATGAAGGAAGGAGATGTATATATCGGTGCGGAAGACCTGGGATATAAGGAGAATATTTCAGCATATGGGCAGGGAAGTGATATGGGAGATCTGTGTTACTATATTCATCTGCGTGAAGAGCATGTCATGGATAGGATGCGGGACATGCTGGTAAGAGAAGAGGATATCGAAGTGTTACATCCTCCGGATATGTATTTTTATTTACGGGAACTGACGAAGGAAGATTATATATGGTTTTTTGACAAGGTAAGGAAGGAGGGGACATACAGGGAAGTATTTTGGGGAGCCGGAATGGGCTTTGTATCAGACCTGGATATACTGCGCTGTTTTGACAGGATTATTTTGCTGGATTCGAGAGAGAATATACGTCTGAATCTCTTCTGTGACCGCTTAGAAAAAGTGCTGAATCTCAGAAGTTTTCATCAGGGGGCAGCAGAGCAGAAGGAGCAGTATCAGAATACTTTGTGTCAGGAACCTGTGAATTCTCGTAGGGAAGCTTCTGGTCAGGAATCATGGAAACGTGTATACAGGGAGGATATTTTGAATGGAACTGCCTGGTAGGAGAGAACTTCGGGAACAGATTTTACATCAGATGGATGGAAGAACATCTTATGTCAGTGATGCAGATGTGTATAGAGAGATTGATAAGGCTATTTTGCGTTCAGGACATAGTGGATATGGAACACTTTCGGAGAAGGAAGAGCTAAGAAGGCAGATGTTTTCCTCCATCCGGGGTTTTGATGTTCTTGAGAAGTATTTAGAAGACAGCAGTATCAGTGAGATTATGGTTATAGGAGCTTCTCACATTTTTGTGGAGCAGAATGGCAGGGTAAGAAGAACAAGAGACCATTTTTTTGAAGAAGCCGATGTATATCGACTGATCGAACAGATTGTAGCGCCGACAAACAGGATGGTGAATGAAGCTTCCCCTATTGTGGACAGCCGCCTTCCGGACGGTTCAAGAGTGCATATCGTATTACCGCCCATATCTTTGGAGGGTCCGGTTATCACTATTCGAAAGTTTTTAAAAGGAGGAATGACCATTGCAAGATTACTCGCTTTTGGAGAATTTCCCGAAGCGCTTACAGGGATACTTTCTGCTTTGGTGAAGGGAAAGTACAATATTTTGATCAGTGGGGCGACAAACTCAGGGAAGTCTTCGCTCTTGAATGCACTTGCAGAATATATAGGACAGGAGGAACGAGTGATCACAATAGAAGATTCAGCGGAACTCCAATTGTTTCATGTTGATAATCTTGTGCGGTTAGAGACAAGGAATGCAAATGTGGAGGGAGCGAATGAAATTACGATGCAGGATCTGATCAAGGCTTCTTTGCGAATGCGTCCGGACCGAATTATTGTCGGTGAAGTTCGTGGTGCGGAAGCGATGTCGATGCTTCAGGCGTTATCTACAGGGCACAGTGGATCGTTTTCTTCGATTCATGCGAATTCCTGCCGGGATGCGCTCCGGCGTCTTGAAACGATGGTCCTTATGGGAATGGATATGCCGCTTGGAGCAATTCAGGGTTTGATTGCTTCTTCTGTAGATATTCTTATACATGTGGGAAGATGCCTGAACGGAGAGAGAAAGATATTAGAGATAAGTGAGATTAAAGATTACAGCCGGACAGAGTATGAAACACATGCATTGTTTCAGTATGATAAAGATCATGGATTAGAGATTCGGGAAGATCTGTTTCATGTAGAGAAGCTTAAAGATTATGGACAGTATGAGAAGTATTGTGAGGCGGTGAAGTTGTTTCGTGAAGGAAGGGCAGAACAGAAGAAGGCGAGGGCGTAATCTCAGCAGTATAACTTCAGACAGAATCAATCTGGATAAGTGCAAGGAGAATGTAATCTTTTTTCTGGCAGGAGAGCTGGGATTATTGCTGCTGAATATATTGTGCTATGGAGATATGTACTGGATGATTCTGGAACAGGTATTAATGGTTCCCTGTTTTAAGATATTGAAAGAAAGGAAGAACAAGAAGGAACAGCAGCTATATCAGAAAGGGTTTCAGGATCTGCTGCAGTCACTGCTGACTTCTCTTCAGGCAGGATATTCTCTTAATAATTCCTGCAGGATCGCACTAAGAGAGCTGGAAAGTCTATATGAAGGGGAGCAGAATCCGATGCTTGGGCAGATGAGAAGAATCGTGCAGGGAATTGATCTGCATATTGCGTTAGAACAGCTTTTTATGGATTTTGCGGAGCGTACGAATCTGGAGGAAGCGAGACAGTTTGCGGTTGTGATAGAGATTGTGCAAAGTACAGGTGGGAACGTAGTGGAGATTTTGAAAAGGACAATGCAGCACTTGAAGTATAAGATGGATACGGAAGAAGAGATTCGGGTTCTTCTTAGCGGAAAGCTTTTTGAGAAGAATATTATGTTGTCTATGCCGTTTTTCATTTTGGTATATCTTCGCTTGGCAAACCCGGAATATGTTGCCTGTTTTTATAAATCCGTTGCGGGACATCTGATTATGTCAGCGATGATTGGTATTACAGTAGCATGCTTTTTCTGGTCAGATAAAATTATGGATATTCAATTTTAAGATAGCATGCAGAAAAGTTTCAGAATTCGTTGTTTTGGTATTCACAGATAAGGAAGAATCACCAAAATATAATCAGCATCAGTGGAGGCGGAAATCTTTATGTCAGAACGATTTTTATATACTATTTGGAACAGGCTTCCTTTTCGTTTTAGACAGCGCCTGAAGCAGAATGTAAAAAGAAATATGCAGGAACAATATGCAGAGTCAGAACAGGAATTATATAGAAGGACAGAGCAGTTTCTTTTAAAACAGGGAAAGATTATATTTATAGAAGTTATAATCGGAGGGCTGTTGTTAGCGGTTGTTCTTGCCTGGCATATTTTCAAGCCGGATTATATTTTGCTAAAGCGCAATCCCTTTGGACAGGGGACAAAGGAAGTCCAGATTTCTTTACAAAAAGGTAATAAGAAAAAACAGATACAATATAAGTTAGAGGAACAGAAGATTTCATTAAAAGAACGACAAAAAGTATATCAAGCTTTTTTTAAACAACTAAAAAAGGAGATGCGGGGAAGGAATCCTTCTTTGTATAAAGTAAGTGAAGCTTTGAATCTCCCGGAGAGTATTGCGGGATATCCGTTTGAAATTATGTATGAATTGCCGGAAGACGGCTCCGTTCATTTAGACGGAACGTTAAGTGAGGAAGTACAGACACAGTTACATAAAGGAGAATGTCATAGCAGATATATTATAGTGACAGCGCATTACCGAGAGTATAAGGAGAAGAGAAAGTATAAGATTTCTATTGTTCCAAAAGAAGCTTCTTCTAGGAAGAGTGCGTTTTACCAGGTGCAGAAGTATTTGAAAAGAACAGAGAAAGCAAGCCGTCATGAGTCAGATGTTAAAATAGTATCGTCTTATGGAGAAGCCAAGATCAGGGCGGAACAGCAGGAAGCAGGAGGAAGAGGAGCTGCAGTTTTATTTCTTGTGACGTGTCTATGTATACCTGTACATAATTATTTGAAACTAAAGGAAGAGGGCGAGAGACACCGTAAAGAAGCAGAGAAAGATTTTCCTGTGATTGTTCACCTTCTTACATTGTATATGGGAGCGGGGTTATCGTTTCTTTCCGCAGTGCGAAGAATTGGTTTTCATTATCAAGAACAGAAGGAAGCCGATGCGAAACAGAAAAAGTATGCGTTTGAGAGGGTGCTGCTTATGGAACAACAGATGAATAACGGAATGAGCCAAAAAGAAGCCTGTCAGAACTGGGGAATGCAGTTTCATTCAGAAGCTTACCAAAAGCTAGCGCTGATTCTGGTACAAAGTTTTACAAAGGGTTCTAAAGAAGCATCAACGATGATGGAGGCAGAAGAACGGGAAGCATTTCAAAGACGGGTGGAGAGAGCAAAGCAGGAAGGAGAGGAGGCCGCAACTCGATTACTTTTTCCGATGATCGTATTACTGTGTCAGGTAATGTTACTTGTAATGTATCCGGCGTTGATTCGGTTTCAGGGATTTTAGATTTTCAAAAAGATAGGAGGAGTAGCTATGTGTTTTTCAGTAGTAAAAAGAAGATTTACAAAGCGATGCGAGAAAAAGGATGTGCCGGCAGGTAGAAATCGACTGAGGATGATTCTGGCTTCCCAGGATGGAATGGGAGTGGTGGAAGTTATATTAATTATCGTTGTCCTTATCGGTCTCGTCATTATTTTTCAGACGAATATTAAAGGAGTGGTAGCATCTATTTTCTCCACAATACAGAAAAATGCAGGCTCTGTTCGGTAGACATTTGTCTGGGCAATTAAGATATAGCAGCAAGAAGATTACAGTGATATTTGAGGAAAAGGGACAGATAACAGTTTTTTTATCTCTCCTGCTGATTGTTCTTATAGGATTTAGTTTTGTTGTTGTAGAAGGGGTATCCAGTTATAGTGCAAGTGCACTGGGGGAAGACGCGGTAAAGAATGCCGGAGAGAATATTCTTGCGAATTATGACAGAGAACTCTTTAATAAATATCATATATTTTTTCTTGATCCACGAGAGAAAAATTATATTCTATCTGATGGGAAGGCAGATATGGACCAGTATTTTTCAGGGAATTCATTTTTTAATGTCTTCTGTAATTCTCTTAAGATGACAGAAGAAGTGACAGCAGTAGAAGAAGATGGACTTTATCTTAAACATGAAATTCGGGAATGGATGAAGTACCGTCAGGAAGAGAAGGTGAAGGATACATTAAAGCAGCTCATAAATAATGTAAAAAAGAACAATGCGGATAGAAAAGAATATCAAAATGAAGCAGAGGAAGAAACAGGTAACATTGAGCAAAGTGAGGAAAATAAAGTAGAAGAAGATAAAGTAGAAGATACAGCAGAGGAAGAAACAGTGAGCCAGAAAGTACAGAAAGAACGTACAACGTGGAAGGAGATTAAGGAAGCGTTACAGCTTCTGACAAAGACAGGAATTTTATTTTATGTTTCCGATCATCCAGAACAGCTTTCCCGAAAAAGTATTCCAGAGGAGAATCTGCCATCAAGAGCGAAAAAAAGAGAACAAGAAGAACACAAAGTTGAGGAATTTTTGTTTTCCGGATCAGGATTAAAGGGGATAAAAAGTATGCTTTCTGTGGATTTCTCCATTAATACGAACAGTATATTGTGGACAAAAGAGAACTATATTGTTCCGTATATAGAAGAATGTTTTTTAGATTACAGTGAGGAAGGAAGAGAAGGAAAAGAAGAAAAAGAAGAAAAGAACGATGTGCAGGAACAGGTTCTGGCATATGAAAAAGAATATCTAATCAAAGGACAGCCCTCCGATCTGGATAATCTTAAAAGAGTGGCGAATGATATTCTTTTGTTACGATTTATAAATAATTACATTTTTACAGGCAGGGATGCGGAAATACAGTCGCAGGTGAATCTAATGGCTTCGGCACTGACCGGTGTTGTGGGAATACCACAGACCGCAAAGGCAGTGCAGATGATGTTGAGAGCGGTTTTAAGCTATGGGGAATCTCTTCTGGAGCTGCACACATTATTTGAAGGAGGGGAGATTTCATTAACAAAGGACAGAGGAAACTGGAATCTGGAACTGAAAACAATGGTAAAGCAGTTAAAGGAAAAGAAGACCGTAAAAAAAGGAAAACACAATATATCATATAAGGATTATCTGAAAGTCTTACTTTTTATGAAGGGAAATTCTACGATACTATGTTATCGCATGATGGATATTATGCAGGAAAACACAGCGTGTAAAGAAGCAGGTTTTTTAATGGAAAATTGTCTGTTCTCCTACAAATGGGAGGGAAGCCTTTCTTTTGGATCAGTAAAAATGAAGTTTGAAAAGCAGGTTAGTTATTAGTGAAAATCGGGCAGATATTTTTTCTAAGAGTATCTGCTCGAAGAGGGGGTGAAGCAGGGTGCTCTTTTTAAGACACATAATAAAAAACTCCTTTTTGGGTATGTGTAATGTTCTATGTTCGAAAAATAAATTAATAGGAAAAGAAAAGCCTCTCCAGGCACGAGTCGAAAGATGGATTTTACTTAAGAGAAACAGAGCATCCTGCTTTGGCTCCTCCAGGGCATCGATAACCGTAGAAACTTCATTAGTTTTTCCTGTTTTTATATGCGTATTATGTTGTTTTATGGCATTAGCGCAGATGGTTTTAATAGAAACAGAAGTACATTATGCAGCATCTCAGACGGCAAAGGTATGCGCCCAGAAAGCAGTCGTACAGCAGCCGCAGACTGCAAGAGGAGTGTTTTTTTCGATATATGAAGGCGGTTCCTTATGTGAGAATCTTATTGATGGCGGGAAGAGAGGAATTTCAATACATTCTACTTTATTAGAGGGAGAACAACTGCAGATAAAAGCGGCATATACATTAAAGGTTCCGGTACCCTTTTTTTCAGGATTGCGATTTCAAAAAAAAACAACGGTAAAAAGAAGGATATTTTCAGGGTATGTAAAGCATTGGGGAGAATATGAGGAAGCCGGGGATAATCAGATTGTTTATGTTGCAGAAAATGGAGTAGTATACCATAAAGATTCTTCCTGCTCACATATCTGTTTAAAAATTACCGGCAGTGCAGCAATACAGGGAGTTCTTCACTCATCAAAATATGCTGCCTGTGAGAAGTGTATAAAGAAAGGGAAAAATCCATCGGCATTATTTGTAACGGCCTATGGGGACTGCTATCATTCTACACTGGGATGTAGTGGATTAAAAAGAACGATAAAAGCGGTAAAGTTAAAGGATGTCGGAAACTTGCGGCCATGTTCACGCTGTGCTTCTAGGAGGTAATTATGATAGGAATAAGAAAAATGGATAATCGGGGGATGATGACAGTAGAAGCAGCCTGCATTGTACCGATTATTTTGATGATAATCGTTATAGAAATATTCTTTGGTATTTTTCTAATTGATATGTCGTCAGTAAAGAGCGAGACGATTCGACTAGCCGATGAGACGGCAGATGTATGGAAGACAGATGGAAATCTGATAGATGGAACGTATAAGCCACAGCAATTATTAAGTCGTAATAAAAATTTTCTTCGGCATAATAATAGAGGTCAGCTTATCGGAAAGGCAAAAGCAAGGCTGGCAAAAAGAATTTCAACACGTTTAAGTGGTACAACCCTGTGCAAAAACGGAGTGAGTTTTTCAGGAGATAAAGTATCAGCAAGTGCATCGATCCGGTTTTTGATTCCTGTGTGGGGGAGCAGGGAGTATACGGGAACAGTTGGATGGACATTTACATGCAAAGAAAAAGCAGTTATAAGCAATGAAGAGGAACTTCTTAGAAAACAGACAGCGAAGAAGTAAGAAGAAATAAAGAATCAAAGAAAGATTGTAATAAAGAAAAATTGCAATAAAAAAAGATTACAATGCAGAAATAAAAATCAAAAACAATGCACAAACAGATAAAAAGACAAACAAAAATAGAAGAGGAGAGAGTGTGAGGGATTGTGGATATTGTAAAAGAAGGGACACATACCTATCTGTTAAGTGTAATTGAACATAAAGAAATATTAAATAAAGAAATACTAGATAACGAAATATCAGATAAAGAAGATGTCGGTTTTGAAATAAAACAGAACATGACCGATTGTGGGTTGGATTATTATTTATCTGTAGAATATGAAGTGTTGAAGCGTAATTCTCTAAGAATGCTGGTGCCGGTACAGCTTCGGGAAAAAGATGGAGAAAAAAGTCTGCTATTTGACATAACAGGAAGAAGATCATTAAAAATGCAGGAAAAAAATGAACCGTTATCACAGGATAAATGCAAAAGGATCCTGCAGAGTATAAGTGATTTAATACAGGAAATAGATGATTATATGTTGAACCTGAATTATGTGGAATTATCACCGGAATATATTTATGAAAGTGCAGACGGAACGATGCAGTGGATTTACAGTCCTAAAACATATAGGGAAAACCTCCAGGCCAGAATAGAAGCTTTCTTTGAATGGATGCTCATCCAGATAGATTATGAGGATGATAAAGCAGTGCGGTATATATATAAGGTGTATAACAAAGTTCGTAAATTGGGATTTTCAAAAGAATTGTTGGAAAATTATCTGTGTACAGAAGAAAAAGAGGAAGAATATATAAAAAGAAATTCATACGAAGAATTTTTCAGGGAAGACTTAGAAGAGGAAAGAGTGAAAGAACCGGAAAGGGAATACTTTAAAGAGGCAGATCAACCTTCTGTTCAGAAAATAAATGCTAAAAAGCCATCGTATCAGAAGTTCATATATATAAGCTTGCTTAGCATTCTCGGAATTGCCAGTATCGTAGCAATTGTGTTTGAGAGTATTTGTATAGTTTCCGGAATCACAAAAGGATTTACAGAAATTCTTCTCAGATATTGTATCGGGGGAATATTATTTATAGCAGCCTTTGTACTTGCAATATTAAAATGTTTTAGAGAACTTAGACGAATCAGAAAGGCGCCAGAGACATGTTTGACTGATTATAATAAGAAAAATAGAGAAAATGATAATGTACAGCAATACAATATACAGCAATACAATAGAAGAGGAAACAAAGCTATGTCAGTAGTAAAAACAGAAGCGGAATGGGATATGAAAACAGATTGGAATACCGAGGGAGAAGGAACAACTATTTTGAGTTTAGAAAAAGAATCTTTTTATCCGATGCTTCGAGATATGGAAACCGGCATTGTTTCTATCATAAAAAGCTGTCCGTTTTACATTGGCAGTGCAGAAGGGGTAAATCAGTTAAAAATATCAGACAAAACAGTAAGCAGAGAACATGCAGTGATATTAGAAGCTTTTTACGAAAACGGGGGAGAAGGATATATTCTGAGAGATTTAGATTCAACAAATGGAACGTGGATAGACGGAAGAAAAATAAAAAAAGGCAGTCAGGAGAGCTTACAAGAAGGAGCAACGGTGCGCTTTGCACAAAAAGAATATAGATTTCTGTTGGAACATACAACAATCCAGTAATACAGTATGCGGGCTCTTGCACTAAAATACCATCCCTTATATAATGGGGATAATAAGATAAAGAAAGGTAAGCAGGAGATTTTATGGAATTTACAGAAGCATTGCAGGAATTCTTATTTCACCAGGGATTTCAGAGAATAAAATATGATTCAAAGATTTTATGGGGAAAGGATGCCAATGGAAAGTTATCGCTGCTAGAGATTGTTCCTCCGGTATTACCGGGACAGAAAAAGATGTCGTTAGAACAACGGGAAAGAGAAATGGCGGATATCGAACGTCAGATTATGATAAAGTACCAGAAAAAAGTAGAACATCTGCTATTGATACTGAAACAGGGAGAGCCAGCTACAGAAGAAAGAAAAGAAGCAGAAAGTTATCCGGATGTATGGTTTTTTGATATAAAGGCAGGACAGCTCTATATTTATGAGTATCAAAAATCAGAATATTATAATCTAGAAAATGATCTAGAGCCATTTACGCAGAAATTTTTGCAAAAACAAGCCGCAGAAGAGAAAAAAGAACTTCATCAGATGTTAACACCAGTGAATACGATGCTTGTTCTTATCAACGTGCTTGTCTTTGTAGTATTGAGCTTTTTCGGAGATACAACAAATGCAGAATTTATGGCGACACATGGCGCGATGGATTGGGTAGATATTGTAGAAAAAGGACAATACTATCGCCTGTTCACCTCAATGTTTCTCCACTTTGGAGCAGACCATCTTCTCCAGAATATGCTCATTTTATTATTAATTGGATGCAGATTAGAAAGAATCACCGGAAAGCTGGCATATTTTATTATATATATTGAAGCAGGATTAGCAGGAGCGGTAACCTCAGTAATTTTTACCTTGGGAGCCAGTCCAAACACAGTAGGAGCTGGAGCATCTGGAGCAATCTTTGGAGTTATGGGTGGACTGCTATTCTGTATTCTGGCAGATCTTATTCAGAAAAAGAGACACAGAGTAGAAGAAATCGGATTAACAGGAATGATCTTCATGGTCTGTTCCGCACTATCGTATGGTTTCTTCTCTAATGGAGTGGATAATGCAGCTCATATAGGAGGACTTATAGGAGGATTTTTACTCACTATGTTAAGTAGATTACTATGTAAGAATAGATAGATTTGAATTCGTAGGCTTTTTTATAGTAAGGTCATCTTTTCCTTTTTACCTATGGGAGCAAAAATAGTTCTTGGCATTAGGTGTGGCATAAATGGCAGGGAATTCATATGTAGTATAGAAATCGTATGCAAAATTTATGAAATAAGCGTGGTATTTATAGTATAAAGGCAAATGCTTTGCAGGTTTTGCGTTACGACACATGAGAACAAATCCGCCACCGAGCGCGTTGTTTGAGCGTTAGCGAGTTTTTAGCGCGAATGGCGTTCTTATAAAATGTTCGAAAGTGGAGTAGCAAAACGCAGGACATCTGCCTTTATACTATAGATACCACGCTTATTTGTAAGTTTTGCATACGACTTCTATGTTATATATGCATCACTCTGTCATAGGGTTAGAGGCTGTTTTGCGACAGCCTCTGTTTCTTATTTTAATCCCCAAAAGAGATTCCAAGATGTTTTGCCTGAAGCACAATTTGGTCATCCGGGGAGACATACTTTAACTTTCCAGCTGTTTTTTCCAGAGGAAGTGTAGTTACATCATACCCTTTCATGATAAGCAGTTTGCCGTAATCTTCTTTAGCAATCAGTTCTGCAGCTGCCACTCCAAGGCGGCTGGAGATAACGCGGTCAAATGGAACAGGACTTCCGCCACGCTGTGTATGACCAGGAATAGTGACACGCACTTCCTGACCGGT
>ERZ772819.3329-NODE-3329-length-11381-cov-8.552004_pt1 | contig 11381 bp, 9 predicted proteins | sample MGYA00580860_ERZ772819 | MGnify/ENA primary metagenome ERZ772819 (study PRJEB29015, sample SAMEA2737683) | human gut metagenome | biome: human gut; feature: human-associated habitat; material: faeces | place: China | collected 2012 ...
AAAGTAAGAACTTTCACTCTTACCTCCAAATTTTTTTAGCCATTTTTTTATATACTATACTCAATTATTTATATAAACAGCTGTCCCTAACTAACTTATAACGAAAAGTTTTTTTTGAATAAAAAGCTACGTGATGCGGAAAGTTGTGTTTCCTTTATGTTTACTCGGGCTCAGTATCTCTTTTCCTCAAAATTTCATACCCCCACCCAACGGTTACATAAAAAGAATTCCCCCCGATAACTTTTCCATAGCCAGTTTTATTGCACCAATTTAAAACGAATACGCAAACGCCCGTCTGCATAATCATGACTGACAATCACAAACTGTCCTATTTCTGAAGTATTTTTTACATGCAAACCAACACAAAGGCAATCATCATAATCTCCAATACGCACAATACGTACCGTTTCACTGACATGATCCGGTAAACGCTTCATATCAAATTTATCGCAAGCTTCTTCTTTAGAAATATAATCAAAAGTTACAGGTAAATCTTGCTTTATAATATTATTTACATATTGTTCTATTTTTTGCACCTGTTCTTTTGTAGGCGCTTCGGGCAAAAGATAATCACACTTTGATTTTTTCTTTTCAATATGTGCACTAACAGCCCTTCCGCAGCCAAACAGATTTATCATAGCTCTATTTAAGATATGCTCTGCTGTATGCATAGGTGCGATTGACACATCCTGAAACTTGGGGGCTGCTTGGTTTATTTCCATAATAGACAAATTTTTATTGTTTTTAGACATAAGAACAAAAGAACATATTTTTTCTTATGGGTGATTATAAATGTTTATATTCCCTGAATTTTCTTTTTATTTCAATACGTTCACCGCCAAAGTTTATCAATAAGCCGTGGTCTGTATTGGTAGCGGTTAAGTAATTTACTAATTGGGTTTCGTGTATGGGAAGAAGATGCTGTACAGCTTTAAGCTCAATGATTATTTCTCCTTTTACGATTATGTCCGCTCTAAATTCTCCCACAATTTCATTTTTGTAATATACATTTACAGGCATTTCTGTATCTGCATGAATACCTTTTTCCTTTAATTCAATCATCAATGCTTTCTGATAAACACTTTCAAGAAAACCCGCAGCAAGATGTGTTCTTACATTATAAGCACACTGAATTATAGTTTTTATTAAACTTTCTATTTCCATATTCCTTCTTTTGTCCTTATGTTCTTTTGTCTAAAAAACAAAATAATATCTCTCTTTCGTATGCATTGGCGGATATTCTTGTTTATTATGCTCATTCAATTGTAATTGTTGTTCCATAATAGCACTATATATAATTTATAAATAAAGATGGCATATCGAATTTTATTTACAATCGGGGAAATTTTTATCTGTAAATGACTATTCTTTTTTTCAAATTTCCATTCCAAAAATAAAATCATCTACACAAATCCATCGTCACAATATAACCGGTGACTATTCCTACAACATAGCCTTTAGAGAGACAAATATAACGACAAAACTCGAGAAAACATCCGCACGATCACATATCACCTTTTAAATAAAGGAATAATTCTTTGAACAAAATTTATATTTTTACGATCAACACAAATACAAAATGAACAAAGTTCAATATCATAAGAAATCAACATCACAGGTATATGATAATTTAATTGAATAGCAAATTCATTGGCGAGCAAACGATCTTTCCATTTCATAAAAATCGCCACACACCCCGTAAACAAATCGACCTTTGCAAACTTACTCAACGCATTACACAGATCTTCTTTTTGATATAACTTATTTATAATCAACGTATAGCAAACTCCAGAACTGATAGTTCGCACAACAGCGACATTAAATTGTTCCAACACCTGAAATACACGACTAGAAAACTGATACAATGGTAAACTATAATCAGACTTAACTTTGAGGATAAAAACATCCGGCTCTACCGTCATTAATTTTGTGCTAACGCAACAATCTTCTTTTTCAAGTACCATGTTTAAATTATTTCTTTATGAATATTTTCCATTTTAGCAAAACCTCTTTTCCATTTTGAAAAGGTCATTTTCAAAACAAGAAAAACAAATCCTTCACATCAACCCAATAAACAATTAATAATTAAGATATTAACCGAATAATTACAAAATATGTCAAGATTCTGCACACTGTTTGTTCTTTAATTTTATAAATAAAAGTACATATACCATACCAAAAAACAGAATTATGAATCGCAAAGAATTAATGCTTCAAAGTCAATCTGTTACTCAGATAGCGACAGATTTAATCAAAAACACAAATACCCCTTCTTTTACAGTAATATTCATACAACAATTTACAAATAGCATCATAGCTACAGGAGGACTTATCGATGCAATTTGCATGGATTATGCCAGCGTAAACACCCCTAAAAGACTCAATACAGCGATAGAAGAACTACACAAAGCTATCCATATTATACAAATGTTATCTCAGGCTTCTGCCATAAATGTAACTTTAGCCAAAGCTTTTTTCGAACAAAGTAGCGAATTACTAAAACTAATCTTAACCGGAATATACGAATTTCAAAACAAAAAGAGTTCCGTCCAACAAGAACTATAAAATTTATATATACAACATAAAACTCAAAAAAAAGAGCAAGATATTTGCAACTTATGATACAAGAATAGTATATTTGCAATTACCAAAAAGTACAAAAATTAAGGAATCTTGATTTAATACGCATTATAATAATTGAAGATTATGAAACAGCTCATCACTTTTCGACCATACAGTAAAATTTTTTCTTGTCTATTTATATCGACATGCTTACTAACATCATTTACGGTTCATGCTCAAAAAGCGAACAAAATATTCGAGTTGCTTCAAGAAAAAAAAATCTCCAAAGCAGTGGAAAAACGAAATAAAGTATATACGACAGACAGTAAAAGCGACCTGATTTTAGTAGATATTTGCGACTGCGTTTTGTTCAATACACCTGAATATAAAGGCTATGATCCATACCGAGCTTACACATTACTCAACGCCACAATTACACACCAACAAGATAAAGATGTCAAAAAATTTTTGACCAAACACAAAACATCTTTTGCTATAATTAAAAAACAGATCGAAGAAAATATTCTCAACGATGCAAAGAAAAACAATACAGAAGCTGCCTTTGCACGGGCAATCGAAGCCTGCAACGAATGTTTTTATCTTCAAGAAGCCAAACAGCTACAAGAGGATATCGCATATAATAACGCAATAGAAAAAGCAGATATAGAAAGCTACAAATATTTTCTAACCCATTATCCCGAATCTGAGAGAGTTCCCGAGATTACCCGTCTCGCCGATAAAATAATATTCTCAAAATTAGACAATACAATAGAGGCTTACAGCGCATTTATACAACAATACCCGCAATCGGAACTTGTACCCGAAGCGCAAAACCGGATTTACCAACTTGCATACAAATATGCAACAGAGCAAAACACTAAAGAAGCATACGTAAATCTTCTACAAAGATATCCGACTCATCCCCAAAAAGATGAAATCACCAAGATTATTGAAGATATCGACTATAACCATTTCATAAACGGAATGAGCTTATATGCTTACAACAAATTTATAGCAGATCACCCGAATTCTCCATATATAGAAAAGTTGAATGAAAAAATGGCCTTGATAAACAAGTCCCAATTTCATACAGAAGCTGAAGGATTGAAAGGCTATGTAAAAACGACTTTCGAAAAAGTAGAAACAAAAAACACAAACGGAAAAACCGCTACAAGCAATATAAGAAATACATACAACGAATTGGGACAGCTAACACTTAATGAACAGACTTCCGGATCGAGCACACAGGGAAAACAGTATTATTATCACCCCGACAACACATTAAGCTCTGTCGTAACAGCAGGAGGAAATGAAAAATATATTTATAAAGGCTCATTATTACAAAAAATCACTTTTGTCAATACTAAAAAAAGGGAAACCACGCGAAGCACCTTTAAGTATGATGCAAATAACCGATTAATAGAGCGTACAGATCTTGTAACAGGTGTTAAAGGTGGCATCAAAACACAATATACGTATGATGCAAACGACAGCCTGGTTTCAACTAAAATTTTCAAGGCCAATCTGCCTAAAAATACTACAACAGCAACGTTCAAAAACGATAAAAAACAGAATGAAACTATAATCAACGGAAAACTCAAAACAGTACATACCTATACATATAATGATAACGGAGATTTATCCAAAGACAGTATAAATGCGAATGGAAAATCAAGCGAAATAACATATGAATATACCTACGATACACAAGGTAACTGGACAACCCGAACCCAATACAATGACGGAAAAGTAAAAGAAATGATACAACGTGATATAGAATATTATTCTTATAAATAAAAGTACTAAATTTTAGAAATATCCGGTATTCAAAAATTTGAATACCAGATATTTCTTTATCATCGAATCTCATAATCCCAAAAATAAGATTTACCTTTGTCGCCAAATAACAATTAAAAGAACAACATGTCAACTTATACTGAAGATTTACGAAAAGTAACCACCCGTCGCTTAGCTGAAATGAAACAACGGGGAGAAAAAATATCCATGCTCACAGCATACGATTATTCTATGGCCAGCCTTATAGATCAAGCCGGCATGGATGTTATATTAGTAGGAGACTCCGCGTCTAATGTAATGGCAGGAAATGTAACCACCTTACCGATGACATTAGATCAGATGATATATCACGGGGTTTCCGTAGTAAAAGCAGTCAAGCGAGCACTCGTTGTCGTAGATATGCCTTTCGGATCTTATCAAGGTAATTCCAAAGAAGCAGTAGCATCTGCAATCCGGATCATGAAAGAAACCGGAGCTGACTGTGTAAAGATAGAAGGAGGAGAAGAAATAAGAGAATCTATCGAGAGAATATTAAGCGCAGGAATACCTGTTATGGGACATTTAGGATTAACTCCCCAATCCATTAACAAATTCGGCACTTACACCGTCCGAGCCAAAGAAGAGGCAGAAGCCCAAAAACTGATCAAAGATGCACATCTACTTGAAGAGATCGGATGCTTCTCTATCGTCCTCGAAAAAATTCCCGCAAAATTGGCTGAACGTGTCTCTACCGAACTAAGCATTCCTACAATCGGTATCGGAGCAGGAAATGGCACAGACGGACAAGTCTTGGTAATGCACGATATGTTAGGAATCAACAAAGGCTTCTCTCCAAGATTTCTGCGCAGATATGCCGATCTACACACAGTGATAACCGAAGCCGTACAAGCATATATTAATGATGTGAAAACACGGGATTTCCCCAACGAAAAAGAACAATATTAAGAATTTGTCTAAAACTGATCGATATAGGACTTTTGAATCCTATATCGATCAGTTTTATCTATACAGACCACAAAAATCGGCCCTATTGCAATCTGAATAAAGCCCTGAATATCTCTGACAAAAGAAAACGCGTTGGGAGGAGCAATTTCCACTCAACGCGCTTATTGTTTTATATAAAATAGTCTTCGCTTACATTTTTAAAAAGAAGGGTTGTCTCCCGACAACCAATTCTTTAATACCTTAAATCTAATACCATGAAAAAACTGATACAAATATACCCGAAGATTTCTTATTCTCCAAATTCACCAAAAGCAAAATGCTAATTTTTAACTATTATTACGCAAAACAAGACGATCAATTAACATTTCAAACCAAAAAGATCATTTTGCAATCCGGAGAAAGCAAAATAGAAGGATATAAGCTAAAAGCTTTAATCTGAAAATTTTAATAAAGAATTTTTTCTTTATTTTTAAACAGAAAATGTGTTGTTTATAAATAAAATGCTTACCTTTGCAACGCAAATAAAAATGAGGTGCTTTGTTTTCCAAACAAGACACGTACAGAGAATACATTTGTATTTTATAATAAACCCTTAAAAGTTTTATTACAATGATTAAAGTAGGTATTAACGGTTTTGGACGTATCGGACGTTTCGTTTTCCGTGCAGCTCAAAAAAGAAATGACATTGAAATTGTAGGTATCAACGACCTTTGCCCAGTAGATTATTTAGCATACATGCTGAAATATGATACAATGCACGGTCAATTCGACGGTACTATCGAAGCAGACGTTGAAAAAAGCCAATTAATCGTAAACGGAAAAGCTATCCGCGTAACAGCAGAAAGAAATCCCGAAGATTTAAAATGGGATGCTATCGGCGCAGAATACGTAGTTGAATCAACAGGACTTTTCTTGACTAAAGAAAAAGCTGAAGCTCATATCAAAGCCGGTGCTAAACGTGTGGTTATGTCTGCTCCTTCTAAAGACGATACTCCTATGTTCGTTTGCGGTGTTAACCACAATACTTATGCAGGACAACCGATCGTATCTAACGCATCTTGTACAACAAACTGTTTAGCTCCTATCGCTAAAGTTCTTAACGACAAATTCGGAATCCTTGACGGTTTGATGACTACTGTTCACTCAACTACTGCAACTCAAAAAACAGTTGACGGTCCTTCTATGAAAGACTGGAGAGGTGGTCGTGCAGCTTCTGGTAACATTATTCCTTCTTCTACAGGTGCAGCAAAAGCCGTAGGTAAAGTTATCCCTTCACTGAATGGTAAATTGACCGGTATGTCTATGCGTGTTCCGACTTTGGATGTTTCTGTTGTAGACTTAACTGTAAATTTGGCAAAACCGGCTACTTACGAAGAAATTTGCGCAGCAATGAAAGCAGCTTCTGAAGGCGAATTGAAAGGTATCCTCGGATATACCGAAGATGCAGTTGTTTCTTCTGACTTCTTAGGAGATCCTCGCACTTCTATCTTCGATAAGAATGCAGGTATTCAATTAACTCCGACTTTCGTAAAAATCGTTTCTTGGTATGACAATGAAATCGGTTACTCAAACAAAGTTCTGGATTTAATTGCACACATGGATACTGTAAAATAAGTATTCCAAAATATATACAAATAGAGAAGGACATCAATATTGATGTCCTTCTCTATTTGTAATTATCCCTGAAAGATATTCATTAATAAAACATATCGCTTTCTGAGCAGCATCTCGAACTGACCCAACAATCTCAACTTCTCCGTCCTCATATTTCAGATCTGCATCAAAACGGAATCGAACGATCTCATTTCTCATTTTATCAAACCTTACTTCACACCATAAAGACAAATTCTTGCCCTTAAACTCTACATCATAATCAGATCGATACCGTACTCCACACACATCATCATAAGAAAAAAAAATAATAAAATGGCTCGCACATAACAATGCTAATTGTACGGCATCTATTCTCATAATTACAACACCTCCTTTTTCTATTGCGCCCATATCTTCTCATTATTTTACCCCAATTTCATACCCATTACCTCTAAATTACACAAAAGACCGAAAAGGATATAAGCACGTTATTAATTGTTAATTAACCATTTATAAACCATATAAAAGCAAGAATTATATAGTGATATATAATCCTTATCATTATCTTTGACACCACAAAATTATAGTTATAAAACCATACATTTATGCTATAATTATAAAATCATACCCTTAAAAAAATTATTATGCCTCAAGAAGAACTTATATCTCGCATTCGAGAATTAATCAAAGAAATGAATATTTCTCAAAACGAATTTGCCGACCGCATTAAAATAGACCGCTCCAATTTTTCAAAACATATAAATGGAAAACTTCCCATTAGCGATTCCCTATTAAATAAAATTGTTGTCAGTTTGGGTATATCCAAAGAGTGGCTCAATTCCGGTGAAGGAGAAAAATACTATATGGCTGCACACCGCCAAACAATATCTTTACCGACAAATGTCATACACACCAATGGGCAAAGAGGAGCTAAAGTATATGATATAGATGTTACTGCCGGCCCCATAGGAAGGAGTCTCATATTCTCGACAGAAAACCTCATCGGGTCGATAGACGTTCCGTTCATAAATAACGAAAATAGTATCGTCCGGGTAAGTGGAGACAGTATGCAACCGGTCATTTGCAACGGAGACATGGTAGCCATCAGAGAAGTCAAAAATCCTAACCTTATATTTTGGGGACAAATTTACGTAGTATTACTGGACGACTATCGAATGGTCAAATATATACGGAAACACACCGATCGAGATATGGTAATCCTCAGAAGTGCCAATCCCGAATACGATGACATAGAAATTCACAAATCAGAAATTCGGGATTTATTCATTGTCGAGAACATCATTCGTTTCGATAGCCGCATGTAATAAATTACAATTGTTAATAAAACATCAGGTTTTAACTAATTAAATTTAAAACAAAACAGAAAATTAAGGATTAATTTGGTGGAAAAAACTTTTATAACTTATATTTGTATCAGTTTTTCATGGTATTTAGATTTAAGGTTAATAACAAAGATTGGTTGCCGGGAGGCAACCATTTCTTTTTTAAGAAATTCGTCATCTTTCACACTTTTCTCATATTGTACTATTCAGAATAAATTTCTACATTTGAAAACACATAACCAATACACACACAACATGAAACACTTTTTTAAAACCGTTTTGCTGTTATCAGCAACTCTTTCCTGTTTTGCACAAACTCCACCGGAAATTCAAGATGCAAACATAATAGGAATCAACAAATTACCACCGCGAACAGCAATCTGGCCAGCTCCCTCGGCACAAGAAGCACAAAACACAAATTACGAACATTCTGTATGGGTCAAATCTTTAAATGGCAAATGGGACTTTTTCTGGTCTCCCGATCCTCAATCAAGACCCGTAAATTTTTATAAACCAGAGTTCAACCGCAATGACTGGAAAAAAATAGAAGTCCCCTCTATAATAGAACGGCAAGGCTACGGAACACCTTTATATGTCAACTCTACTTATCCATTCAAAGTAAATCCGCCTTTTATTATGGATGAGCCTAATCACAAATATACGACTTTTAAACAGCGAAATCCTGTCGGATCATTCTGCCGGACATTTCTGCTACCAGAGGAGTGGGGAAACGATAAAGAGATTATCCTTCATTTAGCCGGAGCAGGACCTGCAGCATTTATATGGATCAACGGAGAAAAAGTCGGTTACACCCAAGATCCTCGACTCCCGGCAGAATTCTCAATCAATAAATACCTCAAAAAAGGAGAAAACCTTTTAGCCATCGAAGTCTATAAATATTGTGACGGTTCATATCTCGAAGACCAAGACTTCTGGAGATTAAGCGGCATTTTCAGAGATGTGTTCATCCGTGCCGTGCCCAAAACATCTTTATGGGATATATACGCCCAACCCGAATTAGATTTATCTTCACACAAAGGCAAAATAAATCTACATTACACTCCTGCCAATTTTACCGAAAAAAGAGACAGTGACTACAAAATAAATATATCGGTATTTTCTCCATTAGGAAAGAAGCTGGTCAATAAAAATTTTAAGATCAAAGATTTCGCTCCCGGATTCGGGAAAGAGAGCAAATTGCCTGCCATAGAATTAGACACGGTACAACTATGGTACGATGAATCTCCTATACAATATAAAGTTCTTGTTGAGTTGAGCAAAAAAGGAAAAACAATCGAGGCCTATAAACTTCCCGTTGCTTTTCGCAAAATAGAAGTAGACGGGAATAAAATACTCTTGAACGGGAAAAAGTTTAAAATCAGAGGAGTAAACCGACATGAATTTTCACCAGATCAAGGGTGGGTAATTTCAAAAGAAGAAATGATCAAAGATCTCGAGCTCATGAAACAAGGAAATGTCAACTTCATACGTAATGCCCATTACCCGAATGACCCCAGATGGTATGAACTGTGCAATCAATACGGAATTATGATAATGGACGAACCGAATATCGAATCCCACGGATTAAGCTACCTGAGAAAAGTTCTTCCTGCCGACCTTCCCGAATGGAGCAAAGCTTGTATCGACAGAATGCAACGAATGGTCATACGAGACCGACAATATCCTTGCGTTACAATGTGGTCTTTGGGAAACGAAGCCGGATATGGAAATGCCTTTGTAGAAATGCGGAAAATAACTCACCGATATGATCCTGAACTCCGATTAATCCAATATGCCGATATGAACAGAGTGGCAGACATAGACAGCCAAACCTATCCCACAGCAGACTGGCTACGGCAACATCTGAAAGGAAAAGCCGTAAGAAAAGGAGAACGAGGAGAATCGACCAGCATAGAACAACATGGAAAATATCCGTCGGGAAAACCGTTCCTGCTAAGTGAATATGCTCATGCCCAAGGAAATAGTCTCGGAGATTTAATCGACTATTGGGAACTGATCTACAAGCATGATATACTCATCGGCGGATTTATTTGGGATTGGGTAGATCAAGCACTATGGAAAGACCCGAGCAATCCCTCAGCCGGATATTTATATGGAGGGGATTTCGGAGATTTTCCGAATGACAAAAACGGCTGTATCGATGGGTTGATAAGTGCCGATCGCATTCCGCACCCCCACTACTATGAAATGCAGAAAGTTTATCAGCCTGTCGCATTTAGATTGATAGATAGCCAACCGCTCACGATCGATGTGACAAATCGATTGTTAACAACTGATCTCAATAAATACGACTTCAAATACCAGATACAAGAAAACGGGGAAATAACATCAGAAGGCATATTGCCGGAAATCTCCGTCTCCCCATGCTCCTCTCGAAAAATAACATTACCCGACCACATACGATATGACCTTAAAAAAGAAAGCTTTCTAAAAATATCCATACAACTAAGAGAGCCAGAAATCTGGGCAAAAGAAGGCTTTACGGTAGCATGGGAACAATTCAAGCTAAACGATATAAAGCCCAGTATCACATTAGCTATGCCAAAAGCCTCAAATCCGGCAATATTATACGAGTCCGACACTCTATATACGATCAAAGGAGACTTTTTCGAAGTAAAATTCAATCGTAAAAACGGAATGTTATCCTCTTATTCGATCAATAACAAAGAACTTATCAAAGCTCCCGTACGATTCAACTTCCGCAGAGCATTGACCGATAATGACAGAGGTTGGAAAGTAGGAGAAAAAATGAAAATCTGGCAAGACGCAGGTTTGCACTACACAGTACAGCAATTTCATATCACATCATCAGATAAAGATAAAACCGTCATCAAAGGAGAATATACATTCACCGATTCTAAAACAACCGCTATCATAGAACATACGGTTTTCGCTAACGGTACTATTGAAATAGAGTACAATATTTCTATACCCTCAAACCTCCCTAACATTCCCCGTATCGGATTACAATTCGAAATAGAAAAAGAACTCCAGAATATAGATTGGTATGGACGAGGACCGCACGAAAATTACATAGACCGAGAATCCGGAGCTGCAATAGGTATATACCAAACGACTTTGAACCAATGGATCACTCCGTACGTACGCCCCCAAGAAAAC
>ERZ772819.3337-NODE-3337-length-11361-cov-4.121617_pt1 | contig 11361 bp, 10 predicted proteins | sample MGYA00580860_ERZ772819 | MGnify/ENA primary metagenome ERZ772819 (study PRJEB29015, sample SAMEA2737683) | human gut metagenome | biome: human gut; feature: human-associated habitat; material: faeces | place: China | collected 2012 ...
GCTCACTCAATAATTTCGCCGTTCGTCAATCATGCAAGCATGTTGACTCACTTGCGCTCATTATATCATACATTTTTTAAAAAGTATAGGAATTGAAGAACGTTTGTTCTATTTCTGTCTGTTTGGATTTTCTGGAAACCAGCCTTTTCTGACACGCTCTTCCTGTTCGTAAAGCTCCTGAATGCTCCACAAGAACGTGCATCCCAGAACGCCCAGCAATACGGATGGCATTTCCTGCTTTGCAAAAGCAGAAAGTCCGAGGCATGCAAGCCCTGCCACAAGAAAAAACGGCCAGCAGCGCTTCGTATAATAATATTCTGCCCTGATCACAATCGGGTGAAAAATCCCAATTACCAAAAAACTGATTCCTGCTGTCAGAATACCCGAAAAATTCATTTTTTCCTCTCATTTCTGCGCACGTTTTTTGCGCATGCCGAGTTTGTGTCAAGTGCGCGCAGACACAAATCTCGCGATTGAAAAATCTTATTTTTCAATCTTCTCCTCTGATGTCTCCTTATTATATCTTTAGATTTATTTTTAAAGACATCTTTAAACGGGATTTTCTTTTCCGTTGCAAATCCGTTTCATGACATCTATACTATCACACTTCCTTTAAAAATCAAGTATAAATTTTCACAAAATATTCACTTTTTTACCTCTTTCTTGTATAAATATTCACCTGTGTGTATATTATTCGTCGATATACATTCTATATGTATATTTATGTGTATTACACCTAGAAGCGCTCCACAGGCATCCGGGTCGGGGCTTTTGACTCCGACATCCTTTTACACAACCTTTACCCATTCCTAACCGGATCGTGATATCTTGCATTGCTCAAATGACTTATCATAAGTCTCGCAATGAGGCAGACAGCATATGGCTTCAGGCATTCACTATATTTCATTCATCAGCCCGGAACAGAATACTTCCGGCATCAAGGAGGAGAAACATTATGAAAAACAAACTGATCGCACTTCTTACAATGAGCGCACTGGCAGTTGGCACTCTGGCAGGCTGCGGCAATACTGCTGCAACAGATACTGCAGCAAGTGCAGCTGACACAGCAGCTGAACCCACCGTCGAGGCTGTCAGCACAGCAGCTGACGAGGCTGCTGACACAAGCGCAGACAGCGCAGACAAATATGCAGACCTTTCCGGTTCCGTCAGCATGTCCGGTTCCACTTCCATGGAAAAGCTGGCAAACGCAGTTGCAGAAAGCTTCATGGAAAAATATCCCAACGTGACCGTAACTGCTGAGTTCACCGGTTCTTCCGCAGGTATTGAAAGCGTCCTGGCAGGCAGCGTTGACATCGGTAACTCTTCCAGAAACTTAAAGGACGATGAAAAGAGCGCAGGTGCAGTGGAAAACATCGTCGCAATTGACGGTATCGCAGTAGTTGCAGATCCTGCAAACAAGGTAGAAGACCTCACAAAGGATCAGCTGGTTTCCATCTACACCGGTGAAACAAAGAACTGGAGTGAGGTTGGCGGAGACGATCAGGCGATCGTTGTTGTTGGTCGTGAGGCAGGCTCCGGTACGAGAGGTGCGTTTGAAGAGCTGCTGGACATCGCAGATGCCTGCGTTTACGCAAACGAACTGGATTCCACCGGTGCCGTTATGGCAAAGGTTGCTTCCACCCCCGGTGCGATCGGTTATGTTTCTCTTGATGTTGTAGATGATTCCGTAAAAGCTTTGAAGCTTGATGGCGTAGACGCAACAGAAGAAAATATTAAGGCCGGTAACTACGCACTGTCCAGACCCTTCGTAATGGCAACTAAAGGTGAAATCTCCGAGCAGAAGACCGAAGTACAGGCACTGTTTGATTACCTCAGCTCCGATGAGGGCAAGGCTCTGATCAAATCCGTTGGCCTGATCACAGTTGACTGACAACATTTCTTTTCCAAAACACTCCCTGCTGGATGCAGGCCCGGCAATGTCGGACCTGCATTTTCCGGTATTGTGTGCATAACCGCATGGGAGATAACCTTTGATGAAAGGCAGTCTTCTGCAGGCTGCCTGCGGAATGGAGATTTTTATGAATTCTATTATCGGCAATAAAAAAGCAAGATCCGCGGTAGAACAAACTGCTGAGATCATTTTTACCATCTGTGCATTTTTCGCCGTTCTTGCAGTCATTTCCATTACAGTTTACATGTTTTTAAACGGTACTCCCGCCCTTACAAAGGTGGGACTTACAGAGATCCTGTTTGGCACAGTATGGAAGCCAACCGCTGCAGATCCCAGTTACGGCATTTTCTACGTCATTCTGACCTCCATCGTCGGCACAACCCTTGCGATCCTGCTGGGCGTTCCCATCGGCGTCCTGACTGCTGTTTTTCTTGCAGAAACAGCTCCGGAGCCCCTCTCTAAAATCGTCCGCCCCGCAATTGAGCTGCTCGCCGGTATTCCTTCCGTCATCTACGGTCTGCTCGGTATCCTGTTGCTGTGCCCTGCAATGTATAAACTCGAACAGAAAATTTTTGCAGGCTCTGCGACCCATCAGTTTACCGGCGGTGCAAACCTTATTTCAGCCGTGCTTGTCCTTGCGATCATGATCTTGCCTACTGTTATCAATATCAGCGAATCCGCCCTCCGCAGCGTTCCTGCCAGCTTAAAGGCGGCCTCCCTGGGTCTGGGTGCTTCCAGGATCCAGACAATTTTCCGTGTAACGATCCCGGCAGCCAAATCCGGTATCGCAACCGCCATCGTCCTCGGTGTCGGACGTGCGATCGGTGAAGCAATGGCAATCAGCCTTGTATCCGGAAGCAGTGTCAACGCCCCTCTGCCCTTTCACTCTGTCCGCTTTCTGACAACCGCCATCGTTGCTGAAATGGGCTACGCAGCAGATTTACACCGTCAGGTACTATTCACCATCGGCCTTGTCCTCTTCGTATTCATTATGATCATTAACATGACCCTGAACAAAATTCTGAAAGGAGAAAAAGAGTAATGAGCACAGAGCTTACGGCTCCCGGTTCCTCCAGTATTTTAAACAAAAAGATCCGGCCTTCCGATCTCATTCTCACCGTTCTGATCGATTTGGCTGCGGCATTTTCCATCCTTTTACTGATCGCGATTATGGGCTATGTCTTTTTCAGAGGCCTGCCCCAGATCAGCCTTTCCTTCCTGACCACTGTTCCCAGCACCATCAAGGGAACCTTTGGTATCGCCGGAAATATCGTCAATACACTTTACATCATTATCCTTACCTTGCTGATCGCAACTCCCATCGGTGTCGGCAGCGCGATCTACTTAAACGAATACGCAAAGCCCGGAAAAATCGTCCGGCTGATCGAATTTACGACAGAAACCCTTTCCGGTATTCCTTCTATCATTTTCGGTCTGTTTGGTATGGTATTTTTCGGAACCACCCTGGGACTTGGCTATTCCATCCTGACCGGTGCCCTGACCCTGACCCTGATGGTTCTTCCCCTGATCACGCGAAACACACAGGAAGCCTTAAAAACAGTTCCCGCGACCTACCGCAGCGGCGCACTCGGCATCGGCGCAACCAAATGGTACATGATCCGCACGATCCTGCTCCCCTCCGCAATGCCCGGAATTATCACCGGTATCATTCTTGCGATCGGACGTATCGTCGGAGAATCCGCCGCCCTTTTATTCACCGCCGGAAGCGGCTATCTTCTGCCCAAGACCTTTGCAGGATTTTTCAAAAAAATCTTCGAATCCGGCGGAACCCTTACGATCCAGCTGTACTTGAGCATGTCCAAGGCACAATATGACGCAGCCTTCGGAATTGCCGCTGTCCTGCTGATCATCGTACTTTTTATCAACCTTCTGACCAAAATACTGGCAAAGAAATTCGATGTTTCCAAACTCGATTAACCGGAGGATAACGCAGACGCAGCAGCGCCTGCAGAATGGAGAATTCATGAGCAATATCAAAATCAGCACGAAGAACCTCGATCTGTATTACGGCGAAAATCACGCCCTTAAAAACATCAATATGAATATCAAGGCCGGAGCGATCACCGCCTTTATCGGTCCCTCCGGCTGCGGTAAATCCACCTTTTTAAAAACCTTAAATCGTATGAATGACCTCGTGGACAATGTAAAGATCACCGGTGAGGTCAAAATTGACGGCGAGGACATCTACGATCCCCACGTAGATGTCACTCTGCTGCGTAAAAAAGCCGGCATGGTATTCCAGCAGCCCAATCCTTTTCCCATGAGCATTTACGACAATATCGCTTACGGCCCCAGGATCCACGGTATCAAAAACAAGGCTCAGCTGGACGAAATCGTTGAAACCAGTCTGAAAAATGCTGCGATCTTCGATGAAGTCAAGGATCGCCTGAAGAAATCTGCCCTCGGTCTTTCCGGCGGTCAGCAGCAGCGTCTCTGTATCGCCCGTGCCCTTGCTGTTTCACCGGAAATCCTGTTGATGGATGAACCCACCTCCGCCCTTGATCCGATCTCTACAATGAAAATCGAGGACCTGATGGCAGACCTGCGGGAAAAATACACGGTTGTCATTGTCACTCACAATATGCAGCAGGCTGCCCGTATTTCTGACGATCTCGCTTTTTTCCTTGTAGGCGAAATGGTGGAATTCGGCGATACGAAGCAGATCTTTTCCCATCCGCAGGATAAGCGCACAGAGGATTATATCAGCGGACGGTTCGGCTGATCCTGACAGACCCTACCCGTTTTTTCTCTTTCCCAGCATAGGAAACAGGCATTACATTGCGATTTTTCATTTTAAATGGAGGTATCTATGACAACAAGAAAATTATACAGTGAAGAGCTGGTACAGCTTTCCGAAAGCCTGGAGGAAATGGGAAACCTCGTTGAAGCTTCCCTGAAAAATTTATTTTTTTCCATCGAAAACAAAGATATGCAGCTGGCAGAGCGGATCGTGGCCGATGACCGCAATGTCAACAACCTGGAGCGCAGCATCGAAGCTCAGTGCCTGATGCTCATTACAACCCAGCAGCCCATCGCACAGGATCTGCGCACGGTTTCTTCTATTCTGAAGGTCGTTACGGATATCGAACGCATTGGAGACCACGCCTCTGATATCGCAGAGCTGATTCAGCAGATGGATCACAAGCAGCTGGAACGCTATTCCGGACATCTGCAGCCAATGATCGCAGCTTCCCGGGAGATGGTACACGAGGCAGTCAGCGCCTTTGTCGCCCGGGATCAGAAAAAAGCGAATGATGTCATCGCTTCCGATGATATCATCGACAAGCTTTTTGATAAGGTAAAGAATGATATCGTTATCCACATAAAAGAAGATCGTTCCGATGCGATAGAGAGCCTCGATGCCCTGATGCTGGCCAAATACCTCGAACGCATCGGAGATCATGCGGTCAATATCTGCGAATGGGAAATTTTCCGGGAAACCGGAACCATTCAGAATACAAGAGTATTCTGAAGCTCCATCCGGCTGTCAACAGCTATTTTCACAATTCCTTCGCAATTTTTCCTCATAATCCTCACACTTTTCCAACACATTCCTCACAAATCCTTTTTATACTGTTTCTCAGATAAAGAGAAAGACCAATGGTTCAGCGTAAAGCTTAACGCTGAACCGTTTTTCCCGGCAGACTGATACCGATCAGGCAGCTCGCCGGCAGAATAAGAAAAGGAGTGACAGTTATGTACGAAAATGAAAACCAGAGCTTCGACAACAGAGAGCAGGATTATCATTATACCAATACCCCGGAACAGCAGGCACCGACTCGTCCCCGCAAAAAAAATACGAATGCAGCACGCATTGCAAAAAAAGCCGGTGCAATTGCACTGAGCGCTGTTTTGTTTGGCGGCGTTGCATCCGGTACCTTTCTGGGTGTCAACTACGCGGCAGGCTATCGGAACAATGCTTCAACAGCTGCATCCTCGGAAAGTGCTTCCGCTTCTTCCCAGACAGCAAGCTCTTCCAGCAGCCTGTTAAAGGCTACCACACCGGTCAGCACAGGCAGCGCAGCATCCTCCGGAAGTCTGGACGTCTCCAGCGTTGCGGAATCCGTTATGCCTTCTATCGTATCCATCACAAATAAATCTGTACAGGAGGTACAGAACTATTTCAGCATGTTCGGCTACGGCGGTCAGGCTCAGGAGGTAGAGAGCACCAGCGTTGGTTCCGGTATTATCATTGGGAAAAACGATACGGAGCTGCTGATTGTCACCAATAATCACGTTGTGGAAGGCGCGGATACCCTTTCTGCAAGCTTCATTGACAACTCCGTTTATGAAGCAACCATCAAGGGTACAGATTCCGACAACGACCTGGCAGTCATCGCCGTTCCGCTTTCCAGCATTTCCGATGATACCATGTCCCAGATCGCAGTGGCTGCAGTGGGCGATTCCGATTCCTTAAAGGTCGGTGAACAGGTTGTTGCCATCGGCAACGCACTCGGCTATGGTCAGTCCGTTACAACCGGCATTGTCAGCGCTACAGACCGTACCCTTTCCTCTTCGGATTCCAGCGACAGTAATGCCCTCATTTCCAGCACTGTTACCACAAAAGAGACACCTACCTACATCCAGACAGATGCGGCCATCAACCCCGGCAACAGCGGCGGCGCACTGGTCAATATGAAGGGTGAGGTTATTGGTATCAACTCTGCAAAGCTTGCCAGCACAGAGGTGGAAGGCATGGGCTATGCAATCCCCATCACCAGAGTATCCAGCATCATCGAAGAGCTGATGAATGAGACGACCAGAACCAAGGTTGCTGACAGCCAGAAATCCAGCATCGGTATCGCAGGTATCACCGTGGATTCCAACATCAACGCAGCCTATGGCATCCCCGCAGGTGTTTATGTAGCAAGCGTTACTCCGGGCAGCGGTGCAGAAGCGGCCGGCATCCGCAAGGGTGACGTCATCACAAAATTCGATGGTAAGACCGTCAGCACCATTCAGGAGCTGAAAGAAAAGCTGCAGTACTACGCAGCCGGAGAAGCGGTTTCTATTACGGTACAGTCTCCCGGCGAGGGCGGCATTTATACAGAAAAGGAGCTGACCATCACCCTTTCCTCCGCACAGAGCTCTGAAGAAAGCCAGTCTACTGACAACACACAGGCCGCTCCTGAAAAAGGAAACGGAACGCACAAAGCAATGGGATATCAGAACTGAAGCTGACAATAGCTTATCTGAAAAAACATCTGTCGGCAACGAAAAAGCCGGTCGGCATGGAAGAAAATTCTTCTGTGCCGACCGGCTTTTTTTGTTCGTTACAGCTCACTCTTCCTCTTCTTTCTCCGGCAGGATCTTGCTGACCAGTGCAGATTCCACTCTCTGATCCTCCATTTTTTCCACATGAATATTCAGTCCGTTGACCTGCACATCAAACTGGCTGCCGTCCGCAGGAATGATCCGCAAGCAGCTGAAGATCATGCCGCCTAAGGTATCATAATCAATATCCTCCGGCAGATCCAGATCCAGTGCTTCCGCAATGTCCTCAACATATGCGCCGCCTGAGATCCTCCACAAATTGTCCTCCAGCTGAACGATTTCCGGCGGCTCCTCGGAATCGAACTCATCGTAAATATTTCCGACGATCTCCTCCAGAAGATCCTCCATTGTAATAACCCCCGCCGTCTGTCCGTATTCGTCGATGACGATGGCCATATGGATTTTTCCTTTTTGCATATCCCGGAACAGGTCATCTGCATGAATCGTATCCGGTACAAAATAAGGCTCTCGCAAAAGCTCCTTTAACCCTGACGGGCTGTCATTTTTACGATCCAGGAGATAATCCCTGGCATTCAGAATACCTATAATATCGTTAATATCTTCATCGTAAACCGGATATCTGGATAAACCGCTTTCCCGGATCGTCGAAATAATGTCCTCGTCCGCCTCATCCAGCGAAAAACAGACCATATCTGCTTCTCTCGTCATCGCATCCCGCACCGAAATGTCGTCAAACCGGAACACGTTTTGAATCCACTCCTGCTCATCGTGGTCTATCGTTCCTTTTTCCCCGCCCAGGTCAACCAGCCGCCGGATCTCTTCCTCCGTGACGCTGCGTTCTACGGATTCCGTTTTAAAATGAAGCAGCTTTAAGATCAGCTTTGCAGACTTCGACAACAACCATACCGCCGGATGCAGTACCACCGTCAGCACACCGACTACACTACAGGTCATTCTTTCTGCAGCTTCAGGCCGCTGCATCGCGATCCGCCGCGGCACCAGCTCGCCAAACAGCAGCGCAAAATAGGAAAGCACGACGGTCACCAGCACAACTGCCAGCACATGACAGACAGAAAGACTTATGCCGCTGGTTCCCAACCGTTCATACAGCCATGCCATCAATCTGCCTGCAAATCCGTCCGCTGCAGCTGCACTGGCCAGAAATCCTGCCAGCGTAATCCCGACCTGGATCGTAGACAGAAAAATATTCGGCTCCTCTGCAAACTTCAGCAGACGCTGTGCTTTCCGATCGCCGTCCTCTGCCAGCTCCCGCAGCCTGTTTTTATTCAGCGATACAACGGAAACCTCGGACGCCGCCAAAAAGGCATTGACCAGAATCAGAATGATCAGTAACAAAAGTAGTTTTACCATGAATTTAAAATCTCTCCTTTTTCTACGACAAAGAGACATAACCCATTGGGAACTCCCAACAGGCTATGCCTCCTATAGCTTTCTCCAACAGAGCACAGACTCTGTCCATTTTGTATTGTGATTGGAATTCAGAAAATTCGTTTCCCCGTCAGGGTCCGCGTTATCCATGAAATTCGGTTCCTTCCCTGTCTGAAATAAATCCTGTGCGAAGTGATCTTTACACAAAGCCCTTTTCTCTGCTTTATTTCAGGCAATCCGCTTTTGACATGTTTACTTTACCCATTATACAGAATCAGGAAAGGAGCTGTCAAGATTTTATTCAATCCCCTTCACTTCGTAGCCGGCATCTACGATTGCTGCAGTCAACGCTTCATCAGTTGCTGTGCCTTCTACAACTGCCTGCTTATCCTCCAGGCTTACGGTTACAGCAGTCACGCCCGCTACGCCCTCCAGCGCTTTTGTTGCTGCCTTTACGCAGTGCTGACACATCATGCCTTCGATTTTGATTGTTTTTTTCATGGTAGTCTCTCCTTTTGATTCATCATTTTGGGCTATTCTATCCGCAATTTCCGCGGCTGCCGTGCTTTGCTCCATCATACCGCCATTTTCGGTTGTCTGCAAATCTGCAGTACCGCTCTCATGCTTCCACTTCGGCGTAAAGAACCGGAGGCGGAGCGCATTCGATACGACGGATACAGAAGAGAAGCTCATCGCCGCCGCACCGATCATCGGGTTTAATAAAATATGGAATGCCGGATACAGCACGCCTGCTGCCACCGGAATGCCGATCGCATTGTAGAAAAATGCCCAGAACAGGTTCTGCTTGATGTTGCGCATCACCGCACGGCTTAAGCTTACCGCAGATGCTGCGTCCATCAGATCGCTCTTCATCAGTACGATATCCGCTGATTCGATCGCCACATCTGTTCCTGCGCCGATCGCAATTCCGACATCCGCTCTCGCCAGTGCCGGCGCGTCGTTGATACCGTCTCCCACCATCGCAACCTTGTGCCCCCGCTCCTGCAGCCGACGAACTTTTTCCTCTTTATCCTGCGGAAGCACATCCGCAATAACCGTCTTGATGCCAACCTGTTTTTTGATTGCCTCTGCCGTTCTTGCATTGTCGCCGGTCAGCATAATGACGTCCATTCCCATCTCCTGCAGTCTGGCAATTGCCTCCCTGCTGGTGGGTTTTACAACGTCCGCAGCAGCAATCACGCCGAGGAACTTTCCTCCCTGTGCAAAATACAACGGCGTCTTGCCTTCATCCGCCAGTTTTTCCTGCAATCCTGCCGCTACGGAAATGTCGATCCGGTTGGTTTCCATCAGTTTTCGGTTTCCCGCAAGGCATCGTGCCTTGTCGATCGTTCCCGCAATGCCCTGTCCCGGGATCATCTCATAATCCGAAACCTCCTGGAACGCTGCTGAGCATGCTTCCGCTTTTTTGACAATTGCCTCTGCAAGCGGATGGCTGGACATTTTTTCCAGAGAAAAGGCCAGCTGCAAAAGCTCTGTATACGCCTGCGTGTTTTCACCTGCTGTTTTTCCGTCTGCTTCCAGCGCAATCACATCCGTCACAACCGGTTTGCCCTGGGTTACCGTTCCGGTTTTATCCAGAACAACCGTATCGATGCTATGTGTAATCTCCAAGGCTTCCGCGGATTTGATCAAAATACCCTTCGCCGCACCCCGTCCGGTTCCCACCATGATCGCCGTAGGCGTTGCCAGTCCGAGGGCACACGGACAGGAAATTACCAGCACAGAAATCGCAACAGAAAGTGCAAACTCAAAGCTCTGACCGGCAAGCAGCCAGAGGATTGCCGCCAACAGCGCTATTGTAATGACAACCGGCACAAACACACTGCTGACCCTGTCCGCCAGCTTTGCAATCGGCGCTTTGGAGGATGTCGCATCATCTACCAGCTGAATGATCTTTGACAGTGTCGTATGTTCTCCAACCGCAGTTGCTTCCATCTGAAAATATCCGGTTCGGTTGATCGTACCTCCGGTCACAGGATCTCCGGTCTGCTTGTCCACCGGAAGGCTTTCGCCGGTGATCGCAGATTCATCCACAGAAGCAAAGCCTTCTGTAATTTTTCCATCCACCGGAACCGTATCACCATCCCGGACAACCAGAATATCTCCATTCTGTACATCATCTACGGAAATTTCTTCTTCCTGTCCATTCCTTAATACCTTCGCGGTCTTCGGTGCCAGATCCATCAGCTTCGTGATCGCCTCGGACGTCTTGGATTTTGCCCGGGCCTCCATGAATTTTCCCAGAGTGATCAGTGTCAGGATCATCGCCGAGGATTCAAAATACAAATTCATGCCAAAGGTCTCGACCATATCCATATCTTCGATGGAAAAGCCCCAGGCGATTTTGTAAATCGCATAGATGCCATACACAAACGCCGCGCCGGAGCCCAATGCGATCAGCGAATCCATATTCGGAGAGCGATGCCACAGATTTTTCAATCCGTTTTTAAAATAATGTCCGCCTGCAATCAAAACCGGCAGCACCAGAGACGCTTCCATGATATAACTTCCTCTTTTATTGTTTCGTTTAGTTGAACCCATCTAATCCCTCAAATGTCTTATTCACAAAATCTGTGATCTCCGTTTTGAAAATCAGTCCCAGTGCAACAGCAAGCGCCACCAGGATCGCCACCTGGACCAGTTCCATCCCTTTTTTACTCCGCAGCTTCCTTCTCCACTTCACATTGATCTTTTTCATTTCTCCCTATTCTCCCTTTTTTAATAATTACAGTTCCAGCAATGCAGGTGCGATCGTAATAACGATCAGTACCAGTAAAAAAATC
>ERZ772819.3360-NODE-3360-length-11295-cov-3.650178_pt1 | contig 11295 bp, 7 predicted proteins | sample MGYA00580860_ERZ772819 | MGnify/ENA primary metagenome ERZ772819 (study PRJEB29015, sample SAMEA2737683) | human gut metagenome | biome: human gut; feature: human-associated habitat; material: faeces | place: China | collected 2012 ...
GGGGGCTTTTGACCCCGACATCAATCTATTACATTTCGTAACTGTTCCGTACCTTCACAGTTACTGCATTTCATTTATTATATTGCGTTTTTTTCGACTTGTCCATCCCCGCGTGCTCTATTCTCACAATAAACGCAACCGCCTGGCGATCTGCTCCGCAGGATTTTTACGTCTGTAGAGGGTTGCATAAGCGACCGCCTTCCTCTCCACCGCTTATGGTTCTCGCGGAGCGTTTTTGTGTCATAGGACGAAGTTTCCTATGACACAAAAAAGGCGGAAGCGACAGACACCTGACAGCTTCCACCCGATTTTTTCTATATTCTGATTGACCTTCCGGACAACCTTTCCCGCCTGCGAAGGGTAATTTTTATTTGCGTCCCTGCAGCGCCTGTGCGATATCTTCTCTCATATCGATAACCGCCTGTCTGGATGCGTCTGCATAGTTAGCCGCACCAAACTGTGCATATTTTTCCTGCTGATATGCTGCAATGATGCCGCGGGAAGAGTTGACAATCGCGCCAAGTCCGTCTTCATTGAAAAAGTGGACCAGATCAGCGCCCTTGCCGCCCTGTACGCCGTAGCCGGGCACGAGAATGTAGGACTTCGGCATCACCTTGCGCAGCGCCTTGCCCATTTCAGGATAGGTTGCGCCAACAACCGCACCAACATTGCTATATTCGCTGCCCATGCACTCGCTGCCCCATTCGGCAACCTTTTCACCGACGATTTCATACAACGGTCTGCCGTCCACCAGACGATCCTGGAACTCACCACTGCTGGGGTTGGAAGTTTTTACCAGCACAAAAATGCCCTTATTTTCTTCTTTGCAGACCTTTATGAACGGATTGATGCCGTCGGAACCCAGATACGGATTCACCGTTGCAAAATCCTCGTCAAAGGGTGCATAGCTCTTTTCTCCCACTACTACTTTTCCGAGATGGGCAACCGCATAAGCCTCAGAAGTGGAACCGATATCGCCGCGTTTTACATCGCCGATGACAACCAGACCTTTCTCTTTGCAGTATGCGACGGTCTTCTGGAATGCGATCAGACCTGCTACGCCGAACTGCTCATACATGGCGATCTGCGGCTTTACTGCCGGAATCAGATCCGCTACTGCATCCACGATGCCCTTATTGTACTGCCAGATCGCTTCTGCAGCGCCCTTTAACGTCTCGCCGTATTCCGCAAAAGCAGCTTTCTGAATCTGCTCCGGAATAAATTTCATCATCGGGTCCAGTCCGACAACGATTGGAGCATTTGTCTTTTTGATATTTGCAATTAACTGGTCAATCATATCTTTTTCTCCTTTTTGTTTTCCTGGCTTGCGTCAGTTTTTCCAAGCTTCTGCTATGGTATCACATTCTGCTTCGGGCAACAAGTCCGGCGATGGGGTCTTCGATCAGTTTTTTGGAAAGTACCGCACCTGCGCCGGTCAGAAGCAGCGCCAGAATCAGAAACGCTGCGTTCGGCAGTCCGATCTGTACCCGCACCATGCCGAGCCCTTCTAAAATTACGGCATGCACCAGATAAATCTCATACGAATACCGATCCGTCCACAGCACAGCGTCCGAAATCCGACCGCCGATTCCTTTCCTGCAGAACCGAAAGCCACTGCCTGCAAGCAGTAACATGCCAAAGCACCACGACCACCAAATAAACGAATCCGTCTGCGCCCTGCCAAGGGCCAAAACCGCACCTGCTGCCGCAATCATGCCGATATAGACAAGCAGCTGCGCGCCGATACGCCTTCCCGCCTGATGGATCTCCCAGACCAGCATACCGAGCAGAAAATAATGCAGGTAGTAAAAAATCATCATGTAATCACCGTATCCGGTTTTTACCCACAAATACCGCAAAATCAATACCAGTACATAGCAGAAAAACTCGCTCGTACAGCCGCGGATCAGGCGCACAAAGACCGGCACAAGCAGATAAAATGCCATAAACAGGCTGATCGTCCACGTTGCGCTCAGGTTTCCCCAAAAATCATTCGGCGCAGGGATCACGCTGTTTGTCAGGAAAAAATACCGAAGCCAGTACAGGCCCTGCGGGTCTGCCGGAATATCCTTTAAAATCAGCCCGTGCAGCAGGATGTTATAAAGGATCACCCCATAATACAGCGGAAGAATCCGCACCAGACGTTTTTTATAATAGGTCAGCAGTTCTTTTTTCCCAGCCGTCGGGAGCTTTCTGTCACAGCAGGCGAGATAGCCGCTGAGGACAAAAAAGAGATACACGCCCGCCGCTCCCTGATTGGCAAGCCACGCGGCTTTTCCCGTCGCTCCCAGCCTCGGTGCAAGGTGGGTGATAAACACTCCGATACAGGCGAGCGCCCTCAGAAGCTGAATGTGTTCGTATTTTTGTTTCATATTCTTCCAATGCTCTGCATCAAAAACCGGAACATCGCTGCGTAGGTTGCACCATCATAATGCAGTCCGTCTGCCTGCGTGGTATATCCGCTGCCCGTCAGAAACACATACAGATTCAGCCGTCCGATTCTGGCATCCAGCCGGTTGTTTAACTGGTTGTTAAAATATTCTACCGCCCAGTTGCGTTTTCCGTATTCGTTTTCCCCGACCGGACCGACCGAGGCGAAGTACACCGTCGCACCTTTCGAAATCCAATCCTGTGCATATCGGTTAATCGTCGTAATATAATCGTTGTGTCGTGATAAATCATTGACGCCGTAATTGAGAATAATCACTGAGCCGGGCGTCACATACTGGTCGACGTCCTTTTTCGCCTGGGCGGTGGAAAGCCAGTCCACGCCACCTCCAAAGCATGCCACAAAGGCCGTACCAGGCCATGCTGCCGTTCCACCGACTGCATTCGCCATCTGTCCCGTGCGGGAGTCCCCGACGAAGATGACGTTGCCGCTGCCCGCCGGAATGGGGGCCGCCTGTGCCAGTGCTGCCTGCTGCGCTGCTGCCTGCTGCATTGCTGCCTGCTGCGCCAGTGCCGCCTGCTGCGCTGCCAGTGCCGCCGCTGCTGCTTCCGCCTGTGCCACCTGCTGTTTCACCGCTTCCGCCTGTGCAGCAAGGGCTGCCGTCATCGCCTCATCCACGCTGACCGGCTGGCAGGCTGTCTGCGTGATATAGCCGATGGCATTTCCATACACAATCTGGTACATGCCATTTTCTCCGCTGCCGGTCTGCCCGCATACGTTGACCGTCGTGCCCGCCGGTAACATACCAAGTGCTGCAGAGGTTTTATCCGCCTGCTGCGTCACCGTTTTTTCTTCCCCGACGACTGCTGCCATCGTAACCGGCGTCACTTTTTTCCCGGATGCTGCCTGTGCTGTCATCGATATCGACAATCCGAGACAAAGGCACAACGCCAGACAGCAGATACGGGCGATCGCGCCGCCAAAAACCGTTTTTCTGATTTTTACACGTTTCTCCATAGTCATTCCCTACATTTCTTTCTAAGCAGCCATGCGACTATACTGTCCTGTCCGTGTGTGGGGCTACCGCGTCTGCAGAAATACCGCTTCCCGCTGTGCCTTTTCATCATCCGGATACAAAGCAAGGTACTGATCCATCGCAAGCTTCGCCTTGTCGTACTGCCCAAGGTATTCATACGCTACCAGTTCGTTGAACATCAGCGACTGCGTCGCCGTATTGCCCTCTACTTCCAGCCCCGCCTGGAACGCTGCAAGCGCCGCTTCATAATCGCCGCCCTTTAATTTGCAAAGCCCGAGCTGATTGTACAAAGACGCGTCCGGCGTTTTGTTCTGCAGGTAGGTGTTATAGACACTCGCCGCATAATTGTAGTCACCGAGCGCCTCATAGGTCTGACCGAGCAGGGACGCTGCTTCCGCACCGCCGTTTTCCTGCGCCTTTTCCAAAGAGGTACGGGCCTGCTCATAATCGCCCAGGTAGTAGCTGATTCTGCCGAGATCGAAATCCGAAATCCGCTTCCCGTCGCCGTCCAGAACATTTTCCAGATAGGATTTTCCAAGATCGTCCTGTCCGTATTTGCTGCAGCTGCAGAAAATATCAATCCGGATGTCGTAATCGTTCGGCGCGGCCTCAACCGCCTTGTCAAAATCGGCTTGCGCAGCGTCCGTACTGCCCTGCTCCAGCTCCATGGTTCCTTTTAAGTACCAGGCAGTCTTTTCCCCGGGCTTCAGATCCGTGATTGCCTGATAAACATGGATCGCTTTGTCGACCTGTCCGTTCCGATAATAGGCAGTCGCCAGATAATAGTTGATGTCATAATCCATCGCATCCGGACGCGGGCTGCTCTGCTCCAGCGCCTTTTCAAAGCTCGCCGCTGCATTCTCATAATCCGTCATGCCCATGTAAGCCAGCCCCTGCCCTCTGTAAACCTGACGCATATCCTCTTTATTCAGGGCTGCCGCCTCGAAGCAGGTCAGCGCGCCCTCATAGTCCATCTGCTCCACCAGCGCAATTCCCTGCGAAAGATTGTCCTCCTTCGCAGCACCGCAGCCGGTAAGGAGCGCGCACGCAAGAAGCGCCGTCGCGAACACAATGCAGATCTGTCTATCCTCTCTGTCTTTTTGTTTCTCTTTCTTCACGTTTCCTCCAGTCCGTACGCAAAGCCCCTGTATGCCGTTTTATTCCTGCACCAGAAGGATTTCATCCATGCGAACCCCGCTCTCGCCAAAGAACAGCGTCAGCTGGTTTTCCCCGCTTTCCGTAAAGCTTATCGTTACCGCACGCTCTATGATCTTGTTGTCGGTTCCGTTAAAGGTCGTCGTCTGCTGAAGGACGCCGTTGACAAAGATGGAAACCGGCAGCTGCGCAAACGGATTTTCCCCGGAATGCATTTTAAAAATCATCTGATAGCTGCCTGCTTTGGAGACGTCCAGCAGATACCCGGCGCGCACGCCCTTCTGGGTGCTCAGCTTTGTCAGATCGAGCTTTGTCTCTTTTTCTACTTTCTGGCTTGCGATCAAATTTCCTGCCATCGCGTCCTTTGCCGGATTGTTAATTTCTTCACATACATCAAATTCCCGATCACAGAAACGGTTCATCACCGGAGAACGCATCAGAAAATGACAGATATTCTTTGCATTTCTGACCAGCTGTCCCCTTGTGAGCCGTCCATCTGCCAGGCCCTCCATCGTGTTGTCATTTGCAGAGTTCGAAGCAGAATCCGAAACAACCATGTAAACGTCGTTCTGGGCGCGCACCATCGGAATCGTATTGCTCTGGGAGCCTTCCTCGCCTTCCTCGTTCATCTTCGCCCACCAGTCGGTCATTACCACGCCCTGGTAGCCCCAGTCTTTCCGCAAAATCGTCGTCAGCAGGTCGTAGCTGCCTGCTGTCCAGATTCCGTTGATCGGTCCGTAGGTAGACATAATGCTGTAGGCATGTCCTTCTTTTACTGCGATTTCAAAGCCTTTTAAATAGATCTCGCGCAGCGCACGTTCGGAAACAACGCCGTTTGCATCGTGCCGCTTAAATTCCTGGTTATTTCCCGCAAAGTGTTTAATCGTTCCGGTCACACCGTATTTTCCCATGCCCTTTAACTGAGCTGCAGCCATCGTACCTGCCACACAGGGGTCTTCCGAAAAATATTCAAAGTTTCTGCCGTTTAACGGATTGCGATGAATGTTCATGCCGGGCCCCAGCAGCGTGTCAATCTGATTCTTGCGCAGCTCCATTCCTTCCATCTCATAAAGCTGTTCCACCAGCTCCGGATTAAAGGTGCAGGCAAGCAGTGTGCCGTTTGGCAGGGAAAAGGCGATGGTTCCGCAGTCCATACGGATTCCGGAGGGTCCATCCGAGCAGCCCGCAACCGGGATGCCAAATGCCTTTAAGGAATCCGTCACACCGCCGAATGCAGATGCAATGCCAGGTGTTGCCTTCGGAGAGCACATGCCCTCTCCCCGGACCAGGCATGCCAGATCTTCGTCCGATAACTGGGATAAAAACTGTTCCAGCGTCACCTTTTTATCACAGACATCCGCTAACTTCCAGCCCTGATCGCCGATGCAGGCCTCTGCCTCCGGGCGTTCAGTCCGGATTCTTTCTGCCAGATCGACACTCCGCAGAGGCGCTGCCTGTTTTCCGATTTCCAGAACCGGCTCTCCGTCTGTGCCCTTTTTGCCCGTTTCGACCGGAACCAGACGCTCATATGGCTGTACCGGTGCAAGCGCCTCTTCCAGTCTGGAAATGACGTGCAACTCGTCTAACTGCACCTCGCAAACCTTTTTCGCGCTGCGGACATCCGTTCCGACATAGATGCCATAAGCGCCCGCTTCCAACACCCAACAGGATTTCTCCCCGGTTACGCCGCTGTCATCATAGGATGCACTCTTTTCCAGGGAAACGACGAGATTTACCTCCTCCCCCTCTCCTGGCGTAAGCAGCTGCGTCTTGTAAAAGCTGTTTAGATTCCGGACAGGCTTGCCAAGCTTTCCCTGAGGCGGGCAGACATACACCTGCACGACTTCTTTTCCGGCAGTCTTTCCGATGTTTTTAACCAAAACGGTAAGTTCTGCTTTCATACCGTCCGTTCTTGTATTCAAAACCTCCACGGAAAAATCCGTATAAGACAGACCAAAGCCGAAGGGATAGCTTACTTTTTCCTTTGCAAAGGTTTCAAAATAACGGTAGCCAACGTAAATATCCTCTGCATACACATTGCATACAGCATCTCCAAAATGATCCGTAGACGGGTAATCCGAAATATCTGCTGCGATCGTATCGCTCAGCTTACCACACGGATTCACTGCGCCGGTCAGGACATCTGCTGCAGCGTGTCCGCCCTCCTGACCGCCCTGCCATACATATAAAACTGCCTGGGGCTGATAGCGCTCCACCCATTTCATATCAATGATATTGCCGACGTTTAACACAACGGCAGTCCGTTTGAATGCGCTACAGACGGTTTTGATCAGCGCCTCCTCCTCTGCTGTCAGCAGATAGCTTCCCGGCTCTGCGCTGTTGTCCATGTCCTCGCCTGCCGTCCTGCCCAGCACAACAACAGCAAGGTCAGAGGATGCCGCAGCTTTCTGTGCAAGCGCCTCGCTGACCGGCATTTCCTTCTGGCTCCAGGGCTCCTGCGCCCAGCCTTCTCCCATATCAAAGGGATTTTCCCGGATCCAGTCCTGATAAACCGCTTCCAGCTCTTCGTTGACAGAAATATCCTTGCATTCCTTTAAGCTATCCAGGATATTTGTCACATAGGGAGCATTTACCATACCGCCCGATCCGGTTCCGCTCTTATAATAGGTAAAGGCAATCCGTCCAAACACGGAAACTGTCTCTCCTTTTCGAATCGGAAGTGCCTCCTTCTCATTTTTTAAAAGAACACATCCCTCTGCTGCCGTCTGTCTTGCCAGGGCAGCGTACTGATCGTAATCCAGTGTAAATCTCATACTGTTTTCCTCCATTTTTTTGGCTCCTGCATATGTAAAACAGAGTCCTGCTCCGCCTGCGGCGGTTTGCACAGACAGCACATCTGTCACATTGTTTTGCGCAGCCCTTTTGGATAATGATTTTTTAAAATCCCGCCTGCCAGCTTTCCCCAGCCGAGGCTGTATCCATCTACGCAGACCAGCTGCCAGCCCTTTTCCCCGTCTTTGGAAAGCGTCATGCCGTTGATCCACAGCCTTGCCTCCTGGCTGTCACCGGAAAGGTTGCAGCAATGCACTGCATCTTTGGGCGAAAGCGAAAGTGCCAGCGCATGTGCCGGTTCAAACCGCCCTTTTTTCATCGTGCCCAGATGCAGTCCCGGACGCAGCACCTTTAAGCCTTTTAAAGCCGGCATGTCCTTTGGCGCAAGATAAAGCTGGTCGCCGAACAATAAAAAGATTCCATCAAACTGCTTCTTCAGGCTTTCTCGTTCAAATTCTTTCCATGCAGCAAAATCCTTGGGCGCAATTCCTTTCTGGATTCCATACAGGCTGCGCGCCCGGTATCCCTCCGGCACTTCCCCTGTTTTTTCAAGCACCGCAAGAAAATGTCCTTCTCCATGCAGCTTATGGGGCCAGAGACGAATGGTCTTTTCCATTCCGTCCTGGACGGGCTCGGTTCCCGCCCAGTCCGGTCTGCCCGGCTCCATACCGTCATAACGGTGCGTCTCTTTTATGGAAAATTCCGGATGCCGCAAAAGGAATCGTGCAACACTGCCTTCATCCTCCTGCATCGCAAACGTACAGGTCGAATATACCAGCCTGCCGCCTTTTTTCAGCATTGCGGCAGCTTCGTCCAGCACGCTGTCCTGCCGCTTTGCACACAGCTCCACGTTTTCGGGACTCCATTCGCTGCAGGCTTCCTCGTGCTTTCGGAACATCCCCTCACCGGAGCATGGGGCGTCCACCAAAATTTTATCGAAATATTCCGGGAAATAAGCGGACAGTCGCTCCGGGCTTTCGTTCGTCACAACTGCATTGGTCAGTCCCATCCGCTCCACATTTTCCGAAAGAATTTTTGCCCGCGCCGGATGGATCTCATTGCAGACTAAAATACCTTTTCCCTGCATCGCAGCACCGATCTGGGTGCTTTTCCCGCCGGGGGCAGCGCACAGATCCAGCACATAATCCCCCGGCTGTACGTCCAGATATCCGACAGGCGCCATCGCGCTCGCTTCCTGAATATAATAAACACCAGCCTCGTGATACGGGTGCTTGCCCGGTGTATCCTCTTCGCTGTAATAAAAGCCGTTTTTCTCCCATGCAACCGGCGTCAGATGAAACGGCGATTTTTCTGTAAATTCCTCCCGGTCCGTTTTGCGCGGATTGAGCCGCAGCGACTGATAATGACCGGATTCATAGCTCTGCAGAAATGCTTCGTATTCCTCTCCCAGCATTTCCTGCATGCGCGTCAAAAACGCGGACGGCAGATTCATAATATTCCTCACTTTAATTCATGATTTATCCTTATCATAAACCAGGCGCGTAAACTGCGCAAGATTATTGTTTCCGTTCACCCGCTTCCTCTGTCTCCAAACCCGGTTCGTCCTCCGGCACTTCTTTCACCATGAATCGAATCATGTTTTCCTGAATTTTGTCCATCAGCTTTTCCATCCGCTTCTGTTCCTCGTCCGAAATACCTTCCATGCAGACGCTGTAGAGGTCTTTTTCCACGCGCAGCAGCTCTCCGGAAAGCTTCCTGCCTTCCTCTGTCAGGAGCAAACGGTTCTTTTCTTTCTTTTCGCTGCTTTTTTCCTTTTTGTCCGCCGTGCGCTCTTTTTTCTCCGCTGTGCTTTCTATCCTGTCGGCGGGCTTTTCCTTTGCACTCTTTTCCTTAACCGGCTTTTCCGGCGCGATCAGCTTTTTGCGTTCCAGCTTCTGCATCGCAAGAAACAGCCTCGGCTGTCCGACTCCGGCGATTTCCCCGAGCTTGCGTGCGCTGTAGCAGGCGCTGCACTGGGCGAGGGCACACAGCAAAAGCGCCTCATCCAACGTCAGCATATTTTTCTGCGCCGCCAGATCCAGCTCATATTCATACAGCCTGCGGAACCGGTACTGCCCGATCACTGCGCCGTTTCCTTCCACTTCTTCCCGGGTAATCCGCCTGCGCTCTTCCCCCAGCTTCTTGCTTCCCGCAAGCACGCCGCCGTCCTTTGCCGCAGCCCATAAAAAGCTGTAGACCTGCAGCCGGATATCGGCATAATCTTTATCCTCGTAAACGTCTTTATAAAACTCGTTATAATACTCGAAAATGTTGCTCTTCATCCGCACCGTATTCGTGATGCTCGCTCCCTGGCTGACCAGGCTGCCGCGGCGCTTCAGATAATAATAAATCGGCACCTGCAGGGCAAAAAAGCTCTCCGCATGGCGGATATATTCCAGATTAAACAAAAAGTCCTCACACCAGCTGATGGAGGTATCCATCCGGATATGATATTCTTCGATGATGCTCCTGCGGTACATTTTGTTCCAGAGTACGCCGTAATAAAAATCCGCCGGATTTTCAATCATATAGGAAGCAAACTCCTGACGGCTCATCACCTTGTCCTCTTCGATGTCGCCCTTCTGCGCCAGCCTTTCCCCGGAAACCCGGTAAAAGTCGGAAATGACCATGTCGCAGTTATATTCCTCCATCGAACGCACCAGAAGCCTTGTCGCCTCCGGCACGATCCAGTCGTCGCTGTCCAAAAACTGAAGAAACGTTCCCCGCGCCAGCTCCAGCGCCTGATTTCTCGTATCCGACACGCCGGTATTTTCTTTATGGACCACACGTACCCGGCCATCCTGCTGTGCATAGGCGTCGCAGATTTCGCCGGATGCATCCTTACTGCCGTCATCCATCAAAAGCAGCTCAAAGTCGCGGTAATCCTGACTTAAAATGCTGTCCACACAGCGTTTCAAATATTCCTGTGCATTGTATACAGGAACAATAATGCTTACCTTCGGTTCCATACTTTCCTCTCATTTCTACGCACGCTTTTTACGCATGTCGAGTTTGTATCAAGTGCGCGCAGACACAAATCTCGCGATTGAAAAATTTTATTTATCAATCTTTCCTCCTGTGCGTTAATTATCCGTCTGCGGCGCGGTTCATGCAGATTTTGCGGTACTCCCGCGGGGATACCTGCATCCGCCGCTTAAAAATCTGGTTAAAAAATTTAATATCCTCATAACCGACTCTGCGGGCGATTTCCACCACCCTTAGATCGCTGTCCTCCAGCAGCTCGCAGCTTTTTTCGATGCGGATTTTCTGGACATATTCCCGCAACGTCACTCCGGTTTCCTGCTTGAAACGCCTGCTGATGTAAGCAACGCTGTAGTGCTTTTGTTCGCAGAAAGTCCCGAGCGTCAGACTGTCCTGATAGTTGCCGTTTACGTATTCCAGCACCTCCTGCACCGACGTGCTGTAAGGGCGGTCTATTTCCGGTTCGATCAGCCCGCGCAGCGTCAGAAGCAGGATTTCCAGAAGCTTGAACCGAAGCAGCGGATAACAGCCGACTTTTTGCTCCTGATATTCCCGAAGCATTTCCTGCATCAGCCGTCCGACCTGTCCATTCCGGTCGTGAAACACCCTTGCAAGCTTCGCCTTCCCCAGAGACATCCGGTAATATTTTAACAGGCAGCCCTGCAGCAGCTGGGAAAAGCTCCGGCAGCCCTGCAGCGTTTCATCCACCGTCTCCGGCAGAAACAGACAATTGATCAGCGTCAGATTTTTACAGTTCTGAAAACCGTGGAGGCAGCCATAATCCACGATAAAATAATCGCCTGCAGAAATCGTTTTGACCTCTGTTTCCAGCGTATGCTCCGCCGTCCCACCAGTAATATATGCCAGCTCAAAAAAATTATGGCCGTGCATCGCTAGATCTTCCTGACAAAACGGCATCATAATGAGTTTTTCCGCTTTC
>ERZ772819.3381-NODE-3381-length-11263-cov-2.989115_pt1 | contig 11263 bp, 11 predicted proteins | sample MGYA00580860_ERZ772819 | MGnify/ENA primary metagenome ERZ772819 (study PRJEB29015, sample SAMEA2737683) | human gut metagenome | biome: human gut; feature: human-associated habitat; material: faeces | place: China | collected 2012 ...
GAGCACAATTATGACTAAGGAAAAGAAAGATAAAAAAGAAAAAAAAGGATTCATGTCTATGTTTGGATTCAAAAAAATGACAAAAGATATGGGGATAGACTTAGGAACAGCTAATACGTTAGTTTACATAAAAGGAGAAGGAATAGTAGTAAGAGAACCATCTGTTGTTGCAATAAGAGATGACAGTAAGGAAGTTTTAGCAGTTGGTGAAGAAGCTAAAAAAATGATAGGTAGAACACCAGGAAATATAGTAGCTATAAGACCTATGAAAGATGGAGTTATAGCTGATTTTGATGTTACTGAATCTATGCTTAGATACTTTATACAAAAGGCAGCAGCTAAAAAAGGTGTTGTAACACCAAGAATAGCTATATGTGTTCCTTATGGAGTTACAGAAGTAGAAAAAAGAGCAATAGAAGAAGCTGCAAGAACAGCAGGTGCGAGAGATGCTTATCTTATAGAAGAGCCAATGGCTGCAGCTATAGGAGCAGGTCTTAGAGTAGAAGAGCCAGAAGGTAATATGGTTGTAGATATAGGTGGAGGTACTACTGAAATAGCTATAATATCTTTAGGTGGTATAGTTACAGCTAAATCAATAAGAATCGGTGGAGATGAATTTGATGAATCTATAGTTAGTTATGTTAAAAAGACATATAACCTAGCTATAGGTGAAAGAACAGCTGAAGATGTAAAGATAAGCATAGGATCTACTTTTAAGGATGATCAAGAACAAAACATGCAAATAAGAGGTAGAGATTTAATATCAGGATTACCTAAGACAATAGAAATAAGTTCAGCAGAAGTAAGAGATGCATTAAATGAGCCTATAAACTCAATAGTAGATGCGATAAAGTCAACTTTAGAAAAAACACCACCAGAGTTAGCATCAGATATAATGGAAAACGGAATAATGTTAACTGGAGGGGGAGCATTACTTAGAGGTCTAGACAAATTAGTTAAGCAGGAAACTGGAATGCCAGTACAAATAGCTGAAAATCCTTTAGATTGTGTTGCTTTAGGAACAGGTAAGTCAGTTGAAGATCAAGAAATATTTGAAAAAGTATTAATGATGAATAATAGAAAGTAAAAAAGTAGGTGCTGACCTTGAAGTTTGAAAATAATAAAAACAAAAAAAAGGTTAATTTTAAAGTGATAGCAACAGGTGTAGTTGCTATCACTTTAATTGGAATTGTAGGTATCTCGATAGGTAGCAATAAGGGTTCTAACCCAATTGGAGCTAATATGGGGATGAATTCAATTTCAACCATATCAAGTACAATTAATAGTGGATTTAACTTTGTAAAAGGCGGATTTGAAAATATAATAAACTTCCATAAAAATGCTAAAAAAGCAGAAGCGTTGGAAGAAGAAAATAATAAACTACAACAAGAAGTTATAGACTTACAAAATAAATTAGATGATACTCAATCTTTAGAAAGTTTAAAATCAGCTTTAAACTTTGTAGATGAAAAATATGTAGCCAAAACATTATCTGCTAAAGTAGTTAGCAAAAATGACGGAAACTGGTACACAACTTTTGTTGTATCTGCTGGTAGCAAAGATGGTGTCAAAAAAGACAGTTTAGTAATGAATGGCAAGGGATTAGTTGGCGTAGTATATGAAGTGTCAAATAATTATTGCAAGGTAGTATCTTTATTAGATACAAAATCATCAGTAAGTTTTAAATTGGCAAAGAATTCAGAGTTTAAGGGTATTATAACATATGGTGAAAACATAGATGATGAAGCAGACTATAGAAATAGTGGATTACTACAAGGATATATGTTTGATTTAAACTATAATGTATTACCAGGAGATGTAGTTACTACATCAGGACTTGGTTTATTCCCAGAGGGGATAGTCATAGGTAAGGTGGAAAAAGTAGTAGAAGATAAAAATAATTCATTAAAATATGTAATAGTAAAACCAAATGTTGATTTCAAAAATATAGACGATGTTGTCGTCGTTGAACCACGAAATATAAACTAAAGGGGATAATCAACAATGAAAAAAGTTTACCTTTGTCTATTTGGAATAGCTATACTGATATTAGAAAATAGTATCACTAATTACATGAGTATATTGGGGGTAACTGTTGATTTTATTTTAATATTCCTTACAATTATATCTTTATATATGGATGAGCTAGAAATTAGCATTATAGGCGCTATAATAGGTATAATAAAAGATATAACTGTGGGAGGAATATTTGGAATAAATGCATTAATTTACTTCTTAATATGTTATATAGTTAGTTATTCAAGAAAAAAAATATATAAAGAAAGTAAAGTTACTATATTTACTTTGATTTTAGCCACAACTATATTTAGTTCATTGATTAATATATTATCATCTATGGTTGTTTTTAGTAGTTTTACTATGGCAAAATTAATAATTAAAGGTATAGTAATATTACCAATTTTAAATAGCATCATGGCCTTATTATTGTATAAGGTATTTGATAAATCAATTTTAAAACTTAAAGAAGATTAGTTGGTGATTTAATGGATGAAAAGAAAATTAATGATAGATGTAAGATAATAAAAAATGTATTTCTTTTTGCCTTTGTAGCTATAATAGTAAAAATACTATATATGAATGTAGTTAAATATGATTATTATGCCAATCTAGCTGATAATAAAACATATAAAGAAGTTACTATAAAGGCAGCTAGAGGAGAAATTAGAGATAGATATGGAAGACTTTTAGCAGGAAATGAAAATCAATTTACAGTTCAAATATCTATAAATGAATTTACAAAAAATGATACAACTAAAGATAAGAGCCAAGCCAATGATACAAGTTTAAAAATAATTAATTTATTAGAAGAAAATAATGAAAAATATATAGATGAATTTCCTATAGTAATAAAAAATGGTAAGTATTATTTTACTTATGATGAAAATATAAAACAGTATAAGGATAATAATGATATTCCTCAAGATTTAAATGCTAAAGAAACATTTTATTATATAGTAGATAGACTAATAGAAGATGGTAAGTTATCTGAAAGTGATAGGGAATTAAAAGCTACAGATTTACAGAAAAAAGTAAATGCAGCAGGATATTATCCACCAATACTTGTATCAAAGTGGACTTTTACAGAAGAAAGAGAAAAAAATGACTGGCTTGAAAAATATAGAGTCGAAAAATGGCTTAAAGAAAATAATAAAAAAACTACTAATATTACAGCTGAGATAGCATTTAAAGCTGTAAGAGATTACTATTTAATTGATTCAAACTTAAGTGATGCAGAAGCTAGAAAAATTCTTATAGTTAGAGATTTGATAAAATCTCAAGGATATACAAAATATCAACCAGTTACTATAGCTTCAGATATTAGTGAAGCAACTATTGCACAAGTAGAAGAGTATGCATTAGAGTTACCAGGAGTTAGTATATCTAATGAACCTGTTAGAACATATCCAAATAAAACTCTAGCAGCTCATATACTAGGGTATATAGGTAAAATACCCTCAGCAAGTGAGTCACAATACTTAAATAATGAAGAAATAAAATATTCAAAAAATGATATGGTAGGACTTTCTGGAGTTGAAAAATCCCAAGAAAGCAAACTTCATGGAACAGATGGTTACCAAAAAGTTAAAGTAGATGCTGTTGGGAATATAACAGATAAATTGGAAGTTGTAGAACCTGTATCAGGTGATACTGTTTATCTTACTTTAGATAAAGATTTACAAGAAGTTACGGAAAGTGCCTTAGAGAGAGCTATAAAAGCAGCTCGTGAGGGTGGTGTTTATGAAAGTGCCTATGGAAATGTAGCTGTATCTGGAGGAGCTAAAAATGCAAAATCAGGAGCAGCCATAGTTGTAGATGTAAATAGTGGAGAAGTTTTAGCTTCTGCATCTTATCCATCTTATGATCCTAACTTATTTGTAACTGGTATATCATATGATGATTATCAAGCATTGCAGCCTAAAAATACTAATGATTTACTAGCGCCATCACCACTTTTAAATTTGGTTACACAAGGTGTATTCCAACCTGGTTCAACATTTAAAATGATTACAGGTATGGCAGCGCTAGAACACGGATTAAATCCAGAATATAGTATAAATGACCCAGGAGTTATTTGGATGGGTAAAAAATCTTATGGTGATGCCGTTTGGAATAAAAGTAGATCTAACCATGGTATAACAAACCTTTATAAAGCAATACAAGAGTCTTGTAATATTTATTTCTATACAATTGGTACAGGAGAAAATAGAGTAGGTGGAGCTGATCCAAATGCTAAAATTGGACCTGAGCAAGTTATGGAATATGCTAAACTATTTGGTTTAGATGATTATACAGGTTTATATGAAGACTTAGGTGTTGGTGGAGAATCAAAAGGTAAGGTACCTAGTGAAGAGGCAAAAATAGATTCAACAAAAACAATGCTTAAAACATATTTAAATAAAGTTGCTAAAAATAGCTTTACAGATATAACAAAGGATAAAAATCCTGAAGAGTTTTCAAAAAGAATTGAAAAAATAGCAAATTGGTGTGATGAAGAAAATACACCAACTAAAGCAGAAGTTTTATCAAGATTAGAAAAATTAAAAGTAAAAGAAGATGATTTAGAAACTTTAGCTGACCAAATTGTGTATACTTACTTAAACTTCGCTAAATGGACAGTATCAGATGCATTTAACTTGGCAATAGGACAAGGGGAAAATGCTTATACTCCAGCTCAGGTAGTTAGATATATATCTGCCATAGCAAATGGAGGAACTTTAAATCAGCTTTATGTTGTACAAAAATCTATTTCTTCTGATTATAGTGAAGTTGATGTTAAAGAACCTAAATCAGAAAAAATTGATTTTAAAAATAGTGATAATCTAAAAGAATTAATAAAAGGAATGAAACGAGTTGTAACAGAAGGTACTGGTAAGAAGGTACTTGGTGATCTTGGTGTATCAATTGCAGCTAAGACAGGTACAGCACAAAAGAGTACAAAAATTCCAACAGATAATGAATATGACTATTTAATGAGTCATTTATCAGCATATAATGTAAATAAAGCTGAAGTACTACAAGTATATTATAAATTGAGAGCTGAAAGAGAAGAAGAATTAACAAAAGCTAAAATTGAAGAAATAAAAGAACAAATTGCTAGTAAAGATACAGATGAAGAAACTAAAGAAGAATTAAAAAAACAATTAGAAGAAGGTGTATCTGAAAAACTAGCTGAAACAGATAGAATAAATGCTGCTTATTTAAGAAAAGCAATAAAAGAACTTAATCATAAGATTACAGACGATGATATAGATAAATTTAAAGAAACGTATGGTGACTTTGCTTGGGCAGTTTCGTTTGCACCGGCTGATAATCCAGAAATTGCAATATGTGTTATGATACCACAAGGTAATACAAGTACCTATGCTCTTTTACCAATGAAAGATATAATAGGACAATATATGGGGTTAAATAGCAAATCTTCTAATAGTACAGATAATAAGACTGATGAAGAGAAAGACGATAACTTGCAAGAAGATAGTATAAATTTTTCGACACAATTGAAAAAATAAAAGGTGATTAAGATATTTATGAAGAATATAGTAAATAAATTAATATCACTCTGGAGGTTGTTATGTCTTTTAGGAAATATTCCACAGAAGAACTTATAGAGTTTAAAGGAAATAAAAAAGGGCTAATTATAAATGTGAAAAAGGTTGCCCCCTTTGAACAAGTTAGAGAAAGTATAATAGATAGATTAGAAGAACATGTTGGCTTTTTTAATGGAGCTAAAATATATCAAATAAATTGTGATTATCTTAATGACATTCAAATTATTATGTTAAAGGATTCAATTACATCAAAATTTGATATAGAATTTGTTGAAGAAGATAAAGAAACGTATATTAATAATTTTGAGACAAAATATGTGGATACTATGAGGTCTGGGGAAAATATAGTCTTTGATGGAGATGTTGTAGTAATGAGTGATATGAACCCAGGTTCACAAGTAAGTTCCACTAGAAATGTCGTAATTATGGGTAATCTGAATTCTGGAGCTAGAGTAGTTGCTAATGGAAATATTATAGTAATGGGTGAAGTGCGAGGGTTTGTTCATGCAGGAGCCAAGGGTAACAGCTGGGCTTACGTTATAGCAAATAGTTTATGTCCGAAAATATTACAAATAGCCAATAACATTGCAGAGGCTCCAGAGGATGATGAGCCAAAGGATGATAAAAAAATCATTCCTGAGATAGCCTTTGTGAGCAAAGACAGAATAGTTATTGAAAGCTTTTTACCTAAAACTTTAAAAAACAAGGAAATATATAGGGGGTAGTAGAATGAGCGAAGTCATAGTTATAACTTCAGGCAAAGGTGGCGTTGGTAAAACAACAACTGTAGCTAACTTAGGTACAGCACTTAGCTTAGAAAATAAAAAAACTGTTGTAGTAGATGCAGATATAGGACTTAGAAACTTAGACGTTGTTATGGGTCTAGAAAATAGAATAGTATATGATATAGTGGATGTGGTTGAAGGAACTTGTAAACTAAAACAAGCTTTAATAAAAGATAAAAGATTTGAAAATCTTTATTTATTACCGGCAGCACAAACTAGAGATAAAAATGCCGTATCTGTAGATCAAATGTCAGCGTTATGTGAAAAATTAAAAGAAAGCTTTGACTATGTAATAATAGATTGTCCTGCCGGTATTGAGCAAGGATTCAAAAATGCAATAGCAGGAGCTGATAGAGCTATTGTTGTTACTAACCCTGAAGTTTCTGCAGTAAGAGATGCAGACAGAATAATAGGATTATTAGAGGCTAATGAAATTAGTGATATTAGATTAATAATCAATAGAATAAGACAAGATATGGTTAAAAGAGGGGACATGATGGATAAACATGATATAGTTGAAATATTAGCTATAGATTTAATTGGTATAGTTCCGGATGATGAAAGTATAATCATATCGACAAATAAAGGTGAACCAGCAATACTTGATTCTAAATCAAACGCTGGTAAGGCCTATAAAAATATTGCTCAAAGAATTTTGGGTAATAATATTCCAATTATGGAAGTAGAACAAGAAACTAACTTCTTTGGGAAAATCAAAAAAATGTTTGGCGTGGCTAAATAGAATAGGGGGATGTTCATGTTTGATCTTTTTAAAACATTTTCAAGTGAAAATAAGACTAGCAAAAATGTAGCAAAAGAAAGGTTAAAATTAGTTCTTGTACATGATAGAGTAGACTGTTCTCCACAACTTTTAAATATGATTAAAGATGATATACTAAAAGTTATTTCTAATTACGCTGAAATAGAAGAAGATGGTCTAGAAATAAAGATGTCAAAGACAAGAAGTGAGAATGGTGACAGACCTGTATCTTTGTCATTGTGGCCTTCTTCGAGCAGGCAGTGAACCATATCTTTTAATCGTCTCACCTGCATGCCGCGAAGTCTTACTGTGAACCAAAGTGCAGCAACCATCAGGAACACACACATAACCGGTGCCCATATGATGTCGTTGACCATGTTCATAACTTTTACAAATACTTCCATTTTCCCTTTTCCCTTTTCCCTTAAATATTTTGCCAATGCATTTATGTTACCATAAGACATCCTGCGTTTCAAATATTTTTCGGCATAATACCACATAAAAAAAGAAGTTCTCCCACATGATATGGTAGAACTTCTTTGTTAATTTTCTATCTATCGTATAAATACTCTTTTCGCGATCACTACAACAAGAAACCACAGTACTTCTAGCAGCACGATTGTTCCTCCCGGTTTCACTCCCACATAGTAAGATAAAAATAATCCTGTAATTGTCGTGACCACTGCAACGATCACTCCACACACCAGCGTCATGCGGTAACTCTTTGCCATCTGCATCCCACAGGCAACCGGAACTACCAGCATGGAGGACACGATCAGTGTTCCGACCGTTCTGGATGCTGCCGATACCGTTAGCGCTGTCAGAATCGTGAAAATAAAGTTCACTTGTCTGACCGGAACGCCGGAGATTCTTGCCGCATTTTCATCAAATCCAATATAGAAAAGTTCTCTGGAAAAGATGCCAAGCACAAGCAGGACTGCCACACTGATGATACATACTGCGAGCATTTCTCTCCTGCTGATCGAAACAATACTTCCAAATAAAAAGCTGTTAAAGTTCGCACTGTCTTCCACAAAACCGGAAAGCACACCTGCCAGCCCGATTCCCGCCGACATAATGATCGCAATTGCCATCTCCGAATAACGCGGTATTTTTTTTCGAATAGCTTCAATTCCAAATGCCGCAACAATGCAAAGCGCCCCCGCACCAAGTACTGGATTGATTCCAAGTAAAAGTCCAAGTGCTACACCTGCCAGTGACGAATGTGACAGTGCATCACCCACCATGGACAGTCGCTTTAATACAATCGTAATTCCGATACACGGCGTGATCACTGCAAGAAGAAGCCCTACTACAAAAGCTCGCTGCATAAATCCATACTGTAAAATCTCCATTACTCTGTAATGCCTCCTTCATCTGCTTTAAAATGTCTGTTTACTCCACAGAATAATTTTGTGTTTCCATGTGTTACCATCAAAATCGTAAGTCCTTCTTCGTTCTTTTTCTGTAACACTTTCGCAAGTGCTTCCAGTGAAACAGAGTCTACGCCGACGGTTGGCTCATCCAGTATGAGAAGTCCCGGATCTGCTGCCAGAACTCTTGCCAACATGACACGCTGCTGCTGTCCACCGGAAAGCTCACCGATTCTTCGTTTCAGGAAACTTTCCATTCCAAGTTCTGTCAGCGCCACTGTAATCTTTTGTCTGCACTCTTTTCTGCTCAGCCGCTTCTTGAAAGGGCGGTAAAGACCTGTCATCATCACTTCCTCTACGGTTGCCGGGAAGTCTTTGTTTCCACTGATACTGTTCTGTGGCACATAACCAATCTTAAGTTCTTTAAAATCCGCTTTCCCAATTTTTTTTCCAAAAATCTCCACAGTTCCCTGATCCGGTTCCAATTCTCCTAAAAGGAGCTTTAAGAATGTACTTTTTCCACTTCCGTTTTCTCCGGTCAGGATTGCATAATCATCACTGTTCAGACATATATTTACATTTTCCAATATAGGTACATCCCCGGTATAATGAAAAGAAACATCCTTCATCTGTATAACTTCCATTTTGCCACCTGCTTTCTGCATGTTTGCCCTCACTGTCTTTTCCCAAAATGCTTTCTTATTTTTCTTAATTATCGAGAGCTTTCTTAAGTGTCCTGAGATTCTCTTCCATCACAGAAAAATAATCTGCACCCGCTTTCTGATCTTCATCGCTCATTCCTTCGAGTGTATCCAACACTGCCGTCTTTGCACCGATTTCTTTTGCGATCGTCTCTGCCACTTTCGGGCTTACCAGTTCCTCAAAGAAAATCGTACCTACATCATGTTTCTTAGCAAACTGGATGATTTCTTTCATTCTTGCCGCATCCGGCTCCGAATCTGACTGAATTCCTTCAATACCAATCTGCTTCAGATCATAAGCGCGGCACAGATATCCAAATGCTTCATGCGCAGTGATCACTTCTTTTCTCTTAATCTGACCGAGTGTTCTTTTATACCGTTCATCCAGTTTTTCACATTTTTCTGCATTTTTTTTGTAATTTTCCTCATAAACAGTTCTGTGTTTTGGATCTGCTTTTATCAGTGCATCTTTGATATTTTCCATTTCCTTTTTTGCATTGAGCGGTGCAAGCCAGACATGCGGATCACTGCCTGTAAGCTTAACTCCCTTACTTGCTTCTGCGACAACAAGCTCTTTGTTATCCAATGTATTTAAAATTGTATCTGTCCAGTGTTCCATCTCTGCGCCGTTATATACAAACACATCTGCATCTTCCAGACTGGCTACATCTCTTGCGCCCGGTTCCCATTCATGTGGTTCTGTTCCTGCCGGAACAAGGTTCTTCACTTCCACCTGATCTCCGCCTATTTTTTTTGCAAGATCATACATCATATAAAAACTCGCCACAACCTGTACTTTTCCATTTGCTTTTTTACGCTCCATGCTGCTTTCCTTTCCACATCCGGTTACAAGCATGGAAATTGCCAATAAAAAAAGCACCACTGTGCTGAAACGATAACGGAATGTCTTCTTCATCCTAATCATCCTCCAAAAATGCAACTCATTTGCATTTAACACAATAATGCTTTTTCAGCTATTTGTCAATATCTTCTTCGATATTTGCAACTCATTTGCTTATTTATCTTCCATTTTTTTCTCGCAGTCACCGCAGATCCCATGCAGCAGATCCCCTTCACACAACAGACGGAACTTATGATCTTCTTTTAGATGGTTGCGGAACTCATCCATAAACCCACAGTCCAGATGCAGGATTCTTCCGCATTTGACACATTTCAGATGCAAATGCTGTACACAATGCCCCATCTCTCCGGAATACTGATAAACTGCTCTTTCTGATCCGGCATCCGCATACTTGATGATTACATGTTCTGCCAGAAGTTTATCCAGATAACGGTAAATCGTTGTCGTATTCGCCTTTATCTCTTTTTCTTCCAGATGCTTCTTAATATCGGAAGCACTGACCGTTACTGACCAGTTCTGTTTCAGATATTCCAGAATCTCCGTTCTCGTTTTTGTTATATATGTTTTTCGCTCTGCCATTGCTTTCGCCTCTTTGTTATTTATTTTTCTTTGCTGCTTTTCTTGCTTTTTTTAGTGCTTTCGTCGCAAGCCATTCTGAACGTCTGAACTCTTTTAATCTTCCAAACTGCTCCTTATGAAGTCTTGGCTGCATCTTCGGGAATGCACGCAGCATACGTGTTGTCATTCTAGGACTGCGTTTCTGCAATTCCAGATACATACCACGAAGCTCCTCTTTTCTCGCTTCTGTCTGTTCTTTTATGTGCTCCTGGCGTTCCATGCCTTCCATGACACTTTTGTAAATGTCGCTGCCGATCTGATCAGAGATACGGTGGAACTCTGCGGCAATCTCCTCCATTTTCTCCAGACGTTTATTAAATTTCAGGATTGCAGCTACCGTTACGGAAATATCAACAAAAATACTGATACCAAATGCAACGTCCTCACCGATTGTCAGCCACTTCGGTACAAGCAGTACCAGTTTACAGATCAGCGGATGGACGATCTTTACAACAAATACACACGCTGCACCCCACGCCGCCGAAAAAGGAATACACACATAGCCATTCAGATTAAATGGAACTTCCGAGTAATCCCACCATTTGCGATGCAGTAGTTTTTCAAGAAGAAATCCGGTAATCCATTCGATGACCG
>ERZ772819.3395-NODE-3395-length-11214-cov-3.572901_pt1 | contig 11214 bp, 9 predicted proteins | sample MGYA00580860_ERZ772819 | MGnify/ENA primary metagenome ERZ772819 (study PRJEB29015, sample SAMEA2737683) | human gut metagenome | biome: human gut; feature: human-associated habitat; material: faeces | place: China | collected 2012 ...
GGGGAGGTTGTGAAGAAATACAGCCAGAAGAAGATCTATGTGCTGGATGCGAAAGTAGAAGATAACCGTATTATTCTGGAGCAGGCAAAGAAAAAGAACGGCACATACATTAAGACAACCGAAGAATATATTACAAATAATGAAGAAAAAGACGAAAGCAATATTATGCTGGAAACTTATAAGACTGATTTGAAAGGCGCGCAGATGCGTCTGACTTATGCAGACGGAGTTTCTGACAAAGAACCGAAGCTGTTAAGACCAAAACAGGTATTGTTTGAGAAACCGAAAGTTGTAAATGTACAGAAAGCAGAAAGTAAAGAAGAATACTATGTATTTGGATACGGAAAATTGCAGGAAATTTACAAACAGGCGGGCGATGCGATTCAATCAGCGGATAACTACGGAGGTGTAGTGGTTGATCAGAATCAGGAATATATCTGGCAGCGGGGCAACCGTGATCTGCAATATAAGATCAGCGCCACAAGTAAGCCGGTAGAAGGACTGCGTTCTGAATTGAATGGCGGCGCGACACCGATGGAAGCGATCAGCAAGACATTTGGCGAGGATGCGTTGGACTTGAGTGGCTGTAAAGCTGAACAGATCGCATATGTAATGAACCAGGGAAAACCTGTGATCGCAGTTACGGAAAATAAAAAATATGTGATTTTGATCGGTTATACGGAGACGGATGTGACATATGTTGAAGCGAAAAATGGCAAGAGCCATACGGTAAGTCTGGAGAAGATGGATAAAAAAGCCAATGGAAATTATATTGGGAGTTAACTAAGAAAGAGCTGTGACAGGGTGAAAAATTCACACTGACGCAGCTCTTTTTTTGATATTAGAATTAAAAGATGTTATACGAATTGTTCTGAGCTTCGTATTCTCGCAAATTTGTTTGATATTTATGCATTTTGAAATACGATGTGTTTGTATTTGTCCAGCGCATATGCAAGGATCAGTCCGAGTATACCACAGGAAATCACTTCGCCGATACCTACCGTCAGCATCATGAACGGAATTGGTAAAGTTACACCGTAGCCATAACGCAGAACGAATGGAACAACAATAATATTTGCAATGATTGGTGGAAGTGGTGCGAGGATACGGTTCTGGTTGCGAAGCTTCCATGTAAAGAAAGCACCGATCAAAGTGGCAAGACTTCCGAAGATGATATCCGGAAGGATTGCTCCGCCTAAGATGTTACCGATCAGGCATCCGACAAATAATCCTGGAACGGCAGCCGGAGTAAAGACCGGAAGAATTGTAAGCGCCTCCGAAATACGAACCTGCACTTCTCCGAACGAGAAAGCTGCACCGACATAGGTGATGACAACATAGATGGCAGCAATCATGGCAGCCTGTGTCATGTAAGTGATGTTTTTGTTTTTCATTTTTCATATCTCCTTTAGTTTTGTTTTACGAGTGGAAGGTCACGAACACTCGATTCATTTTCGCGCAACAATGAGTCAGGCGGCATGCTTGCATGAATGTCTGACGAATGCCACGGAGGCATATACAGTTGGTATATGGCCTACGCCGGAAATCGGCGGTCAACCCAATAAGACCTTGTTTTTGTGGGGTTATAACGGGTGATAGTATAGCATATTCGGCGGCAGGATTCAAGCAGGAAGGGCAGTGAAACGTACACTTATTCATGAATTTTTAAATTTTCATACCATATTCTAATGAAATTGACAGTAAACTTATGCTGTGTACAAGTGTCTTGTCACCTGTAAGACAGTATGGTATAATAGTATGACTTTAAATAAACGAGGTGACGGAGCAATGTCAGTAATTGAAGAGATAAAGAAATTAAAAAAAGAAAAGAACGCAGTGATCCTGGCTCACTATTATGTGCCGGCGGAAGTGCAGCAGATAGCAGATTATATCGGGGATTCTTTTTATCTGAGCAGAGTAGCGGTAGATCTGGACGCACAGCTGATCGTATTCTGCGGTGTTGGATTCATGGGAGAGAGTGCGAAGATCTTAAGTCCTCATAAGACCGTATTAATGCCGGCAGCAGATGCAGACTGCCCGATGGCACATATGGCAGATGTGGAGACAATCCAGAAGGTGCGTGCGGAATATGATGACCTGGCGATTGTCTGTTATATCAACTCTACAGCAGAGCTTAAGAAATATTCCGATGTCTGTGTTACATCTTCCAATGCAGTGAAGATTGTAAAAGCACTTCCACAGAAGAACATTTTCTTTATCCCGGATCGAAATCTGGCACACCACGTTGCAGAGCAGGTGCCGGAAAAACATTTTATATATAATGAAGGCTTCTGTCCGACACATGAGCGGATGGAAGAGGATGAAATTCTTGAACAGAAAGCTTTGCATCCGGAAGCAGAAGTGCTGGCACATCCGGAATGTAACCAGTGGGTATTGAAGCATGCGGATTACATAGGCAGTACAAAAGGAATTATCCAGTATGCGACAGCAAGTGAGAAAGAGGAATTTATCATCTGCACAGAAGAAGGTGTCGGATATGAGCTTAAGCGTCAGAATCCGGAGAAACAATTTTATTATCCAAAGAGTGTTCCGGTATGTCCGAATATGAAGAAGGTTACATTGGACAAGGTTCTGCATGTCCTTCAGACCGGAGAGAATGAAGTACACGTTGATGCAGAACTTCGCGAGAAGACGAAGCTTCCGCTGGAGCGTATGTTACAGCTTGCAAAATAAAAAATTTCTCTTGCTATATAATTAGGAGGGATAAGAGTGAAAGAGAGAAAAGTGGATGTGGTTATCGTCGGAACCGGAGTATCCGGTCTGTTCCATGCGTTGAATCTCCCGGAAGATAAGCGGATTCTGATGTTGACAAAGGCAGATTTAGAAAGTAGTGATTCATTTCTGGCACAGGGAGGAATCTGTGTAATGAGAGATGAGACAGACTATGATAGTTATTTTGAAGATACAATGAAAGCCGGACATTATGAAAACCGGAAAGAATCCGTAGACATTATGATCCGCAGTTCCAGAGAGATCATTGATGATCTGGTATCTTACGGAGTAGATTTTGAGAAGAAGAACGGCGAGTTCTGTTATACAAGAGAAGGTGCACATTCCAAACCGCGTATTCTCTTCCATGAAGATATTACCGGAAAAGAGATTACGAGCAAACTGCTTGCTCAGGTTAAGAAGAGAGCGAATGTCGAGATTCTGGAATATACAACAATGACAGATATTATAGAAGAAGCTGGTAAATGCTGTGGCATTTATGCGGCAGAGCAGGATGGAGATCAGTTAAAGATCGAAGCGGATTATACGATTTTTGCAAGCGGTGGTATCGGTGGTCGGTATGAACATTCTACGAATTTCCCGCATTTAACAGGAGATGCACTGGAAGTTGCGAAGAAACATGATATCCGTCTGGAGCATCTAGACTATGTGCAGATCCATCCGACAACATTATATTCCGAGAAGCCGGGCAGACGTTTCCTGATCTCCGAATCTGTACGTGGAGAGGGCGCTGTATTATATAATAAAGATAAAGAACGTTTTGTAAATGAATTGCTGCCGAGGGACGTTGTGACAAAGGCAATCCGGGAGCAGATGGCAAAGGATGGCACAAAATATGTATGGCTTTCTATGGAACACATTCCGGAAGAGACAATTTTAAAGCATTTTCCAAATATTTATGAGCATTGTCTGGAAGAAGGCTATGATGTGACAAAAGAATGTATTCCGGTAGTTCCGGCGCAGCATTATTTTATGGGCGGTATCTGGGTAGACCGGAACAGTCATACATCGATGGCGCATTTATTTGCAGTAGGAGAGACAAGTTGCAACGGTGTACATGGAGCGAACCGTCTTGCAAGCAATTCACTGCTGGAAAGTCTGGTATTTGCGAAGCGTGCGGCAAACTGCATTACGGAAGAATATGCACGGATGGAAAAAGAGACAGCGTAGGAGGAACAAAGATGAATAAGATTTCAATGACACTTCAGGCAGATCATCTGATACTGGAGGCGTTAAAAGAAGATATATCAAGCGAAGATGTCAGCACGAATGCGGTGATGCCGGAGGCGGTAGACGGAGAAGTGGAACTGATCTGCAAGCAGGATGGCGTGATCGCAGGACTGGATGTTTTCAAACGGGTATTTGAACTGCTGGATGCAGATACAGAAGTGATTTTTTCCTGCAAAGACGGAGATGAAGTGAAAAAAGGACAGCTGATGGGAAAAGTAAGAGGAGATATCCGCGTACTGTTATCCGGAGAGCGTGTGGCGCTTAATTATTTACAGAGAATGAGTGGAATCGCAACGTATACACATACGGTGGCGGGTTATCTGAAAGGAAGTAAGATCAAGCTTCTGGATACAAGAAAAACAACGCCGAATATGCGTATTTTTGAGAAATATGCAGTCCGCACAGGCGGTGGATATAATCACCGGTATAATCTGTCCGATGGTGTGCTTTTGAAAGATAACCATATCGGAGCAGCCGGAAGTGTGACAAAAGCGATACAGATGGCAAAAGCATATGCGCCGTTTGTACGTAAGATCGAGATAGAAGTTGAGACGCTTGACATGGTTAAAGAAGCGGTGGCAGCAGGGGCAGATATTATCATGCTGGACAATATGACACCGGAGCAGATGAAAGAAGCAGTTGCATATATTGACGGCAGAGCCGAGACAGAATGTTCCGGCAATGTAACACTGGAAAATATCCAGAGAATGACAGATGTCGGAGTGGATTATATTTCCAGCGGTGCACTGACACATTCCGCACCGATCCTGGACATTTCACTTAAGAATCTACACAGGATTTAATAGGTATGAGACTTTAAAAACGGGTCGCAATATGTTATAATACCAAGAGCATATTGCGGCTATTTTTGTCGCTGTACAGGAAAAGGAGTTAAATTAGCATGGAATTGATTTCAATCAGAGATTTATACAAGAACAAAGAAAACTATCTGGATAAGACAATCACGATTGGTGGATGGGTTCGCAGCATCCGTTATTCAAAGACATTTGGATTTATTGTAGTGAATGACGGAACATTTTTTGAACCACTGCAGATCGTATATCATGATAAAATGGAGAATTTCGCAGAGATCTCCAAACTGAATGTCGGTGCGGCAATTATCGTAACCGGTACACTGGTAGCAACACCACAGGCAAAACAGCCATTTGAGATTCAGGCAGATACGATCGAAGTTGAAGGTGCATCAGCACCGGATTATCCGCTTCAGAAGAAGCGCCACAGCTTTGAGTATCTCAGAACTATTTCGCATCTGAGACCGAGAACGAATACATTTCAGGCTGTATTCCGTGTGCGTTCACTGACAGCTTACGCAATTCACAAGTTCTTTCAGGAGAGAGGATTTGTATATGTGCATACACCACTGATCACAGGAAGTGACTGTGAAGGAGCAGGAGAGATGTTCCGTGTGACAACACTTGATATGGAGAATGTACCGAAGACAGAAGACGGGCAGGTAGATTATTCACAGGATTTCTTCGGCAAGGAGACAAGTCTTACTGTAAGCGGACAGCTCAACGGTGAGACATACGCACAGGCATTCCGCAATATTTACACATTCGGACCGACTTTCCGTGCAGAGAACTCCAATACAACAAGACATGCAGCAGAGTTCTGGATGATCGAGCCTGAGATGGCATTTGCAGATCTGGATGATAACATGATTCTTGCAGAGTCTATGTTAAAATATGTCATCAATTATGTACTGGAGAATGCCCCGGAAGAGATGAAGTTCTTCAATTCATTTGTTGACAAAGGACTTTTAGAGAGACTGCAGAATGTCGTATCTTCTGATTTCGCAAGAGTGACTTATACAGAAGCAATTGAGATCCTGGAGAAACACAATGATAAGTTTGAATATAAAGTATCCTGGGGCGCAGATCTTCAGACAGAGCATGAGCGTTATCTGACAGAAGAGATCTACAAACGTCCGGTATTCGTAACCGATTATCCGAAGGAAATCAAAGCATTCTACATGAAGATGAATGATGATAATAAGACGGTAGCCGCTGTAGACTGTCTGGTTCCGGGAATCGGTGAGATCATCGGAGGAAGCCAGAGAGAGGATGATTACGACAAGCTGCTTGCACGTATGAACGAGATGGGACTTAAGGAAGAAGACTACAAGTTCTATCTGGATCTTAGAAAATATGGCTCTACCAGACATGCAGGATTCGGTCTGGGGTTTGAGAGATGCGTGATGTATCTGACAGGTATGGGAAATATCCGTGACGTGATTCCATTCCCAAGAACAGTCAATAACTGCGAACTGTAAGATTTAATTACTAATTGGGGACGGGGCTTTTTGAGAAATGCCCCGTCCCCTGGTTTTCAGGAGGGATTGTATGAATATATTAGTAGTGGATGATGAGAAAGAGATTGCAGATGTAATTGAACTGTATTTACAGAATGATCAGTATCAGGTTCTGAAGTTTTATACAGGGCAGGAGGCACTGGACTGCATTAACAGCACGAAGATTGATCTTGCAATTCTGGATATTATGCTACCGGATGTGGATGGTTTCCAGATTTTAAAACAGATCCGGGAGAAATACACATTTCCGGTAATTATGTTGACTGCAAAGACGGAATATATGGATAAGATCACAGGGCTTACACTGGGGGCAGATGATTATATTCCGAAGCCGTTCAATCCGCTGGAGCTTGTTGCAAGAGTCAAGGCACAGCTCAGACGTTATACGCAGTACAATGAAGGCAGTAAAGACACCGGAGATATCATTGATTTTGCCGGACTTTTATTAAACCGAAAGTCTCATGAGTGTGTTTACAATGAAGTTCCGCTGACATTGACACCGATTGAGTTTGATATTCTCTGGCTGCTCTGTGAGAACAAAGGCAAAGTCATAAGCTCAGAAGAATTATTCGAGAAAGTATGGCACGAGACTTACTATAAGAACAGCAATAACACGGTGATGGTGCATATTCGTCATTTGCGGGAGAAGATGAACATACCGACCGGCAAATCTGATTTCATAAAGACCGTATGGGGAGTGGGATATAAAGTTGAAGAATAATTATCGGAAACTCAAATTCAGTATATTATTGCAGACGGTATTGGTAACGGCACTGACCGTGCTGGTAGGTGGATTTATTCTGCGCTATATTATCGATGGACCGTATAATGACAAATTCAGCAAGTTTTTCATTAAATATCTGAAAGACCTGAATATTGATGAATCGACAGCGATTCATTTATACTGGAAATTGATCGGAGACAATAAGACCTTTTTCATGGTTGTCGGTTTCCTGCTTCTATTTGCGCTCTTTTTCTATATTGCGCTCTCAAAGATGACAAAATATCTGGATCAGGTGGGAGACGGAATCGAAAATATTGTATCAGACTCCAACGAACCGGTGCATCTGATCACGGAGCTCAAGCCAATTGAGATCCGTCTCAATGAGATCAAGGCAACGATTAAGAGACAGGAACTGGAATCGGAAGAAGGCGAGAAACGGAAAAATGATCTGGTGCTTTTCCTTGCACATGATCTGAAGACACCGCTGACGTCCATCGTAGCTTATCTTACGATGCTGGACAGCCATCCGGACATGTCAGATGAAGAACGGGAAAAGTACATTCACATCGCATTAGAGAAATCTCTGCGGCTTGGCGATCTGATCAATGAATTTTTTGATATTACCCGCTATAATCTGCAGGACATAGAGTTGGAACCGGTTGAGATTAATTTATCTCTGATGCTGGAGCAGATTGCGGACGAACTGTACGGCGTACTGCAGGACAAGAACCTGTGTTGTGAAGTGGAAGTGGAAGAAAATCTGGAAGTGACCGGAGATCCGGATAAGCTTGCCAGAGTTTTTGATAATATTTTAAGAAATGCAATTGCATACTGCTATGCCGGAACGAAGATCCAGATCTACGCACAGAAAAAAGAAGATGACGTAGAGATTGTATTCAGCAATGAAGGGGATAAGATTCCGGGAACAATGTTGCAGACAATTTTTGAGAAATTTTACCGTGTGGACGGTTCGAGATCCAGCGGTACCGGTGGAGCCGGACTGGGACTTGCGATCGCGAAGGAAATCGTAGAACTGCACGGTGGGCATGTACGTGCGAAGAGCAACGATCAGAAGACAGAATTTATTGTAACACTGCCTTCAAAGAAGGAGCAGGAGGAAGGAGAAGAAGATGAAGTTTCTGCACCTCGCGGACATACATTTAGGGGCAAGTCCAGACCTGCCAAACGGACTCGCAGAGAAAAGAAAAAAGGAGATCTGGAATAGCTTCCGCAATGTGATCGAGACATGTGAACGGGAGAAGATAGATCTTTTACTGATTGCGGGAGATCTGTTTCACAGACAACCGCTGCTTCGTGAATTAAAAGAGGTCAGTTACCTGTTTGGAAAATTGACAAAAACACAGGTGGTTCTGGTCGCAGGAAACCACGATTACATAAAAAAAGATTCTTATTACCGTACATTTCACTGGCAGAAACATGTGCATATGATATCGGCAGATGAGCCGCAGTGTATCGAACTTCCGGAGATCAGTACATCTGTCTGTGGGTTTAGTTATCATTCGCGGGAGATAAGAGAACGTCTGGATATCAGCCGGTTGAAAAAGGGAAGACAAAAATACGAAATTTTGCTGCTGCATGGAGGAGATGAGACACATGTTCCATTTAACAGAGAGGATCTGCGGCGCGTAGATTATGATTATGTGGCACTCGGACATATTCATAAGCCACAGACTGTGATAGATGGGAAAGCGGCATACAGTGGTGCGCTGGAACCAATCGACAAGAATGATACCGGAAAGCATGGTTTTATCAAAGGTGAAATAACAGGTGAAGGCTGCAGGATACGTTTTGTACCGGCAAGTGTCAGACGTTACATCCATGAGAAAATCACAGTGACACCGCAGTTTACCGATCAGGAGCTGCAGGAGCGAATAGAAGCATGCATCCGCGAACAGGGAGAACAGCATTTTTATAAATTTATACTGACCGGCTTCAGGGATCCTGATATTATGTTTGAGACGGTCCGGAGATTTTCTCCCGGTGACAGGTTATACGGTCATCCGGCGTTTGGAAATGAACATGGATGGAATATACTGGAAATCGCTGATCGGACAACGCCGACATATGATTTTGAGCAGCTTATGAAACAGCATAAAGAAGATATCCTGGGGGCATTTATCGAAGAATTATCAGAATATCCACAGGAAAGCATACAGTATCGTGCGCTTTGTGAGGGAGTACAGGCGCTGATGGATACAAGAAGGGGTTAGTTATGCGTATACGAGAGATCTGGATGAAGAATTTCGGGCGTTTTGCAGATCGCAGAATTACTGTAAATGACGGCATACAATTGTTTTATGGAGAAAATGAAGCAGGTAAATCAACGATTTACACATTCCTGAAAGGGATGTTATTTGGGATGGAGCGAAAGCGTGGACGTGCTTCAGCAACTGATGAAAGTCATCTGTATGAACCGTGGGAAAATCCTAATTACTATGCAGGTGTGTTGCGATTTGAAGCGGGAGGCAAGACATTCTGCCTACAGAGATCATTTGAAAAAACAGGGAGAAAGGCAGAATTGTTCTGTGAGGAAGACGGAGAAGAATTTTCGGTAGAAAATGGAGATATGGAAATGCTGCTCGATGGGCTGACTGCTTCAGGATACGAGAATACAATATCCTGTGGGCAATTGAAAGTAACACCGGATGCTTCACTTGGAACAGAGCTTCGCAATTATGCAACCAATGCTTGTGCGCAGGATAAGGGAGACATCGATCTGGGGGCGGCATTTGCCCGCTTGAAGGAACGAAAAAAGGACATAGAACGCCGGATAAAAATAAGACTGGAAGAACGACAGAAAAAGCAGGAAATTACGGAGCAGGAAGCATCCTATGTATGGACAGATATCCATAAGTACACCGAAGAGAAGAGCCGCATCAGTGAAGAACTGGCACTCCGGGAGATGGGAAAACAGAAAAATAAAAAAGACAGTCTGGCTTATACAGAAGAAGTTTCCAAATGGCGGATTCATCCGATGGAGCTGATCGTATTTGTTCTTTTGATTATTTCCCCATTATTTATTGTGTCAAAACCGTGGAATTATCTGATGGCGATCATCATTTTCCTGTGCTGCCTGATTTATATCTGGAATCGGATGAAGGTAAGTAAACGTAAGGAAAAAACAGAGCCGGAGATTCTACTTGAAAAGATCCGACCGGAAGAAGAAAAAGCAACCAGAGAGAAACTGCTCTGGGAACAGAACCGCATAGAAGCAGAATTGAAAGAGAAACAGACACAATATGAGAATCTGAAAGAACAGCTGGAAGAACTAGATTTGACAGATGATGTTATTGAGAGATTACAGCAGACGAGAGACGCGGTTACGATGGCGTATGAACAACTGGAAGCTTTGTCGGGAAGACTGCGCGAGCAGACGGACAAGTTGTTAAATGGCAGAGTATCTGAGATTGTCTGTGCCTTTACAGGTGGAAAATACGAGCGGCTTTTTGTAGACGAAGACACGCGAATTTATCTCATTACAGAGGACAGGAAAATCCGGATAGAACAGGTGAGCCGTGGAACAGCGGAACAGATCTATCTTGCACTTCGTATTGCAGCCGCAGAATTTCTCTATGAAGAAGAATTTCCACTGATTCTGGATGATACATTTGGATTTTATGATGAGAAACGTCTGGCAAATACATTACAGTGGCTTGCAGAAAATAAAAAACAGGTGTTGATCTTTACGTGCCAGAAACGGGAAGAAGAACTGCTTAAGAAAATGCATATTCCGTATAATAAGGAAAATGTATGATGCCATAAAAAAGAGCTTCCAAGCAGATATAAACAAATCGAAGAAGTATGTTATCTCGTGGTTAGAGAAGGATACTTAAAAACTGCGGGGAAGCTCTTTTTGGCTATATGATTCTAAATGTGAGAAGAGATGATTTAAATCTCTTCTCCTCTTTTATATTTCTCAACAACGTGCTGGATTCTTTCGTTCGGGGAAAGAATGCTGCTGACAGAACCGTCATGGTTCAGTGTGTCGATTAAGAGTGCGATATATTTACTCATATCACAGTTGATATAGTAAGGGCGCTCAAGAAGTTCAGGTGTCTGATAGATCAGATTTGTTGTCAGGATACCATCAATAGTACCTTCTTCGTATGCCTGGTCGAATTTGTCCAGTCCGTTTGTGAACAGTCCGAATGTTGCG
>ERZ772819.3401-NODE-3401-length-11205-cov-3.713901_pt1 | contig 11205 bp, 9 predicted proteins | sample MGYA00580860_ERZ772819 | MGnify/ENA primary metagenome ERZ772819 (study PRJEB29015, sample SAMEA2737683) | human gut metagenome | biome: human gut; feature: human-associated habitat; material: faeces | place: China | collected 2012 ...
TACAATCTTTGCCGCAAGAACTTCATTTACAACTTTCTTCAAACGTTCTTCAAATTCACCTCTGTATTTTGCACCGGCAACCATACTTGAAAGGTCAACCGATACAAGACGTTTTGTCTTTAGCGGCTCAGGAACGTCGCCTGACGCAATTTTCTGAGCAAGTCCCTCAATTACGGCTGTTTTACCTACACCCGGTTCACCTATAAGGCACGGGTTATTCTTTGTACGTCTTGACAAAATCTGAGTTACACGTTCGATTTCCTTACTTCTGCCGATTACGGGGTCAAATTTACCCTCTTTCGCAATAGCTGTAAAGTCACGTCCGAACTGGTCAAGAGTCGGTGTTGACGAATTTGGATTTGGGTGATATTCGCCGCCCGGCTGTGACTCCATTTCAACGTCACCCTCTATTGAACGGACTGTATCCGTATAGAAATTCGGCAAATTAACACCAAGCGATTCAAGAATTTTTGCGGCAACTCCGTCACCGTCACGAATGATAGCCATTAACAAGTGTTCTGTACCTATATAACTGTGGTTCAAACGTCTTGCTTCAAGAGCACTCATTTCCAAAATACGTTTTGAACGCGGTGTAAGCGGAAGTTCGGTCTGCTGTGGGAGAGAAACTCCGATACCGATATATTCGTTTATTTTATCTTTAACCTTTTCGGCGGTTACGCCGTTTTTCTCAAGCACTTTAGCAGCCACTCCGCTACCCTCTCGAATAAGTCCCATAAGAAGATGTTCACTGCCAATATAGTTATGACCCATTTCCGCAGCCGCATCGTGAGCCTCGCTAATCGCAATTCTTGCTTTTTCTGTGAAATTTGAGAATAACATAATAATCAACTCCTTTTCTTCTATGTGTTATTTGTTATTTAGATATTGTTTCTTATTAATTCTGCGCGTTTTTTATCACGTTCATTCGGCGATAATTCCTTACCGTCACACACAAGCGCCGGCTCTGAAAGCACCATACATTCAAGCGGTGCAATTTTGCTTTCCTTTGGAATTATACCCAAACTTTGTCCAAGCATTACATCGGACAAAAGTGATTTCGCCTCTGATGACGACACACTTCGTGCATATTTAAGTGTACCGTATGAGCGGAACAATCTGTCCGCAATGACGTCATAATTTTTTTCTTTAAGCATATTTCTTGCTTTTGTTTCCATATCGACAATCTGATTAACCACATTAGTCAATTTTTCGATTACCTGACTTTCGGAAAGTCCCAAAGTAATTCTGTTTGAAATCTGATACAAATTACCGTCTGCCTTTGTACCCTCACCGTAAAGACCTCTTACTTCAATACCAAGACTGCCTGCCGAAGAAATAACTCTGTTGATATTCTCGCTCATTGTAAGTGCAGGCAAGTGCATCATTACCGACGCTCTCATACCTGTACCTGTATTAGTAGGGCAAGCTGTCAAGTAACCGAAATCATTATCAAAAGCATATGTGATATTTTCTTCGATTACATCATCAACCTTGCTTGCAAGTGAGTAAGCCTCGTCAAGTGCAAAGTCGTCTTTTATAATCTGAAGTCTGATATGGTCCTCCTCCATAAGCATAATGCTCATTGTCCGGTCTTTGCTTATCATAACCGACTTACCTTTGCCCTCGCACATAACAGGACTTATAAGATGTTCTTCGGCAAGCTCCTGTTTTCTGATAAGCGGTGTATTATCAAGGTCAATAAAGTCAAAATCCTTTGCCAATGTCGAATTACCGCCCAAAACAGCGTTTTTAATTTTTTCGGTTACTTCCTTTGTGTCCTTTAGGGCATTCGGGAACGGTGTTTTATCAACATTTCTCGCAAGACGTATTCTTGTTGAAACAACTATGTCCGAATTATTATTTTTATACCAAATCATGACTTTTTCACCTCATTTTCTATTTCACGAATCTGTTTATGAAGTTTTGCGGCTGTTTCGTAATCCTCATTTTTAACCGCCGCCGAAAGTTCTTGCTTTAGTGTTTCGTACTTTCTCTTTAATTTAAGTTCTTCGCCTGACTTTGACGGTATCTTACCGACATGAACGGTACTCGGATGAATTTGTCGTAATGTTTCGGTTACAGGACCTCTGAACACTTTGTAACATTCACTGCACCCAAGCTTGCCATCTCGTCTGAAATCGGAATAAGTACGTCCGCAAACGGGACATTTCTTTTCCTCTTTATAAGTTGTCGGCTGCATAAACCAATCAAACCCATCAAACAAATCTGAAAATAAATCATACATTCCAATCATCCTCCTTATTTACCTGCCATAGCAAGCATATTCTTAAATATATTTGCTCTTACTTTGTCTTTTTGCGGTTGATTAACAGTCAAAGAATTGTCGCATATTCCGCTGAATATAATTGAGGCTGTTCTTTCATCAAGAGCGTTGTGCCTGATTAAGTTTGCCAAATATGATTTAGCGGTTTTCTCGTCAAGGCTTTCGCCTACGGCTTTGATGGTCTGCATTATGATACCATCTTCGTGCTTTACCTGTTTAATCCTCAAATAACCTCCGCCGCCTCGTCTTGATTCGACGATGTAACCGTGGTCGGGATTAAACCTTGTTGAAATAACGTAATTAATTTGTGACGGAACACATCCGAATATTGAAGCAAGTTCGTTTCGTTTAAGCTCCAACCATTCGTCCGTATCGTCTTTGAGAAGTTCGTTTATGAAAGCTTCTATCTTATCACTCATACCCATTTTTCAATCACCTCTTTGACTTTGACTTTCTTTGACCTTTCATCTATTATTATACTCACATTGTTTCTTTTGTCAATGAATATTTTGTATTTAGTTTTTTAACAATTTGTGAACACAAAAAAAGATGAGGTTTCCCTCATCTTTGATTGCAAGTAAAAAGGACAGTTTTTAAACTGCCCTTTGGTTTTAGTTATTAAATAATGTACCTTTTCTCTGCTTTTCACAAGCGTCATAATAGCTTTCCGGTGTACCGATGTCAATACGAACTGCGTCAAACACATATGCGTACACATCGTTTTTACCGATAAGCCACGGTATAAAATGTCCCGGTGCGTCGGGATTATTGCCCTCTTTTAAATATTTATCTATAAGAGGTAGTGTATCGCGTTTATACAGATAAAACGGCGGTACACCCAAATCCGATTTAGGCTGTTTCGGCTTTTCTTCAAAACTTGTCACCTTGCCGTCACCGTCAAGTTCAACAACGCCCATAGAATGTAAATCCTCTTTATTTTCAATCGTATGCGCACAAATCATATCAGCGTTTTTACTTCGGTACATATCCACAAAATCGCAAAGCGAAAAATCAAATATATTATCGCTTGCCATAACAAGAATTTCGTCATTGATATTTTCCGTATCAATAACGTACTTCAAGTCACCGATTGCGCCGAGTCTGTTATCATTACTCGTTGTATGGTCGTTAATAACCTTAACTTTTTTCGGACCTTTATAGCTTTCGCACCACTTTTCAAACTGCTTATAAAACTTTTCGTTAGTCACAATGTAGATATTTTCGACGTCGCTAACCTCGTCAATTTTATCCGTAACCATTTCCAAAATAGTCTTGTCACCGAGTTTTAAAAGTGCCTTAGGCATATTTTCCGTAAGCGGATACAATCTTGTGGCATAGCCTGCCGCCAACAACACACACTGCATAATTATCTCCTATTTATTTTCAAGTTTACTAACAAGATTCTTAATCTTTGTAACAGGGTTAAGAAGGCTTGATATAGTTTCATCGTGGTTAAGAGTATCGATAAGAAGTGAGATATATTTTGACATATCAACTTCACAGTACCATTCACGAGTTGCAAGGTCAGGATTTCTGTAAATCAAGTTTGTTGTGAAAATCTTATCAACAATACCGTCTGCAGCCGCTTTATCAAAGCACTCAAGACCGTTACAGAAAAGGCCGAACGATGCAAATACGAATATTCTCTTTGCACCCTGCTTTTTAAGGTTATTTGCAACGTCAATTACAGATTCACCCGATGAAATCATATCGTCAACGATAATAACGTCCTTACCGTTTACGTCACGTCCCAAATATTCGTGAGCCTCAATAGGGTTTTTGCCGTTTACGATTACAGAGTAATCACGTCTTTTATAGAACATACCAAGGTCAAGCTTTAGCACTGATGAATAGTACATACATCTTGACATACCGCCTTCATCAGGAGAGATTACAATAGTATCTTTTTTGTTTAGTGATATATCAGGAACGGCTCTGACAAGTGCCTTTATCATCTGATATGTCGCTTGAACATCATCAAAACCTGCAAGTGGAATTGCATTTGAAATTCTCGGATCGTGTGCGTCAAATGTAATGATATTTGACACGCCCATATGAACAAGCTCTTGCAGCATAAGTGCCGCATCAAGTGATTCACGACCGTTTCTTCTGTGCTGTCTGCCCTCGTAAAGCATAGGCATTACGACAGTAACACGTCTTGCCTTACCGCCCATTGCGGCAATAACACGTTTCAAATCCTGATAGTGGTCATCAGGACTCATATGATTTTCAACTCCGTACATTTTATAGGTAACACCGTAATTGAACACATCGCATATGATATACACGTCATGACCTCTTACAGTTTCATCGATAACGCATTTTCCTTCGCCTGTACCAAATCTCGGACAAGTTACATGAGTAACATAAGTTTCTGTATCCTCATAACCTCTAAAAGCTCTAAGATATTCATCAATCTTAGCCGTTATGCCTTCACAGCCTTTCATACTTATGATACTAAGCTTGCCGACTATCGGTGTTTCGTTACTTATAAAGTTGTTTGTCATTGTAATTCTCCTTCTTACTGGATATGTATTAAATTTTCTCTCTCTCTTTGACGGTTTTCGTCCGTCTACGACCTTATTTTACATTTACATTACAAATATATCATAAGTAACGATATTTTTCAAGTGACATATCGTATTATTTTGCATAAAAAGTATAAAAATATTTTGTACAAAATTATTTATTTTTGAATTTCACTTAAAAGTTGTTTTATTGATTTTCCATTTACGGGATTTTTTATATAAGGCGCTATCTCACAAAGCGGTTTTAAAACAAATTCTCTGTTTTCCATTTCGATATGAGGTATGATTAAATCGTCCTCGTACATAACAACATCGTCATAAAGAATAATATCCAAATCAAGTGTTCTCGGCCCCCAACGAACAATGCGTTCTCTATTATGTGCCTGTTCGATTTTATGCAAAAAATCAAGCAATTCATACGGTGTGTAAAGCGTTTCAAGTTCAAGACAGCCGTTTAAAAAATCATCCTGTTCAACACCGCCGACAGGCTCTGTCACGATAAACTCCGACACTTTTTTCACTCTGCAACACTTATCCGCGTCAAGTTCTTTGACAGCACCGTCAAGGTGACCTTTGCTGTCACCCATATTTGAACCGAGTGCAATATATGCCCTGTGCCATTTTCTCGTTATGCTCACTTCCACAGTATCAACACTCATCATAATCGGCGCCCAAGGTTTTTTTAATGTTATTGTTACTTCTCTTATTAAATCATATTCAAGCAATATTTTCTCGGCAATATTTTCCGCCGCCGCCTCAATAAGCTTAAATGTGTTGTTTCTCATTACTTTGGTAATAAGATTGCACACTTCTGCATAATTAACCGATTTTTCAAGATTATCCTCTTTGCCCGCACTTCTTGTGTCACACACAAGATCCGCATTCACGATAAATTTTTGTCCGAGTACGTTTTCTTCTTTGAAAACACCGTGATTTGCAAAAACTTCAAGTCCTCTGATAGATATTTTGTCCATTTTCCGCTCCTTTTATCAGCTGTTTATTATTGCCTCGGTCATAAGTATCGCACGTTTGTTTTCAAGCACATCGTGTACCCTTACAAATCTGCAGCCTTTCATAACTCCTACAACCGATGTTGCAACAGTCCCCTCAACTCTTTGATCTGACGGCAAATCGAGCGTCAAGCCTATCATTGATTTTCTTGATGTACCGAGCAAAACAGGGTAGCCGAGTTCGTTAAGTCTGTCTACGTTATTCGTTATAATAAGATTTTGTTCATACGACTTCGCAAAACCCACACCGGGGTCAAGTATTATTTTATCGTCAGCAATACCCGCTTTTTTCGCAATGGCTATTGTTTCTCTAAGGTCGTCAAGTACGTCCTCCACAAAGGAATTATATTCTGCTCTTTCTCTGTTGTGCATAAGACAACACGCCGCACCCGATTTCGCAATCACTTCCGCCATATTCTTATCGTATTTCAATCCCCATATGTCATTTACAAGGTCCGCGCCTGCTCCGACAGCCGCCGCGGCTACCTTGCTTTTATATGTGTCTATCGAAACAGGCACATCAAAATCAGCCTTGATTTTTTCTATTACAGGCACAACTCTTTCAATTTCTTCTTCATCACTGATTTTTGTATAATTCGGTCTTGTCGATTCACCGCCGACATCAATTATATCCGCACCGTCATTTATAAGCTGTTCGGTATGCTTTAAAGCACTGTCAATATTATTAAACTTACCTCCGTCCGAAAATGAATCAGGCGTCACATTCAATATACCCATTACATATGTATGATTTCCGAATTCCTTGTTTCCTATTATCATTTTTATCCCCCTTACAACACTATATCTGTATTTTTCTCATTTGCGCTCCACTTGCAGGTATCTATTGCGTTGCACATCATACACAAACGTGTTCTCTTATCCGCAATCGCAATAATATCGCCGAGTGTTTCCGCTTTTTCGGGTATATCCCTATGAGTCTTTACCGCTTCAACCATATATTCAATCTCATCACTTGCAAACCCACATTCACAAAGTATTTTTTTTGCAATTTCACCGCCTGCTTTGTGGTGATTTGTGCCGTTTTTATATTGCTCATACCGTCCTATATCGTGCAGTAAAGCCGTACCGTATATAATCTCTTTCGGTATGTTAAGTCCTTTTTCCAAATTCAAAATATACGCACTTCTCGCAACGTCTAAAAGATGGTCAATTCCGTGATTGCAGTAAATTCTGTCTTTTTCGGCAGAATTTATTTTTGACAGAATGTCACGGAAATTTTTATTCTTCAAAATATTGTTGCATTTTCGCATACTTATTATGTCGTCCGTTTTTCTTTTCAATTCACCCAAAAACGACAATGAACCGAACGCAATAACAACGCAGTCCGTCATATTAAGGCACAATTTAAGTGCTGTATCAAGGCTTACCGCCTCAACATTTTGATTATATTCACTTATTGCACTTGCATATTTTTCGTTTGATAATGCTCGCGGATTGTTCGGTGTAATCGTGTATATCTTTTGTGCAAGCGGTGCGGTTATTTCGGCAATTTGCTTGTATGCCTTATCTGCAAACACACCTGTTATATACACGATTTTTCGATTGCCGTAATACTTTTCGATACTTTCTTTGAGCCTTTTCGCACCGTCAATATTATGTGCGCCGTCAATTATAAATTCTGGTTTATCGCATATTTTTTCAAACCTGCCGTGCCATACCGTATTTATTAAACCGTTCTTTATATCATTTTCGCTCACACCGTCAATATGCCTGCACACTTCTTCCGCAACGGCGGCATTTTCGCGTTGATATTCACCGTCAATCGATATTTCATATTCCGTCACATTGTCGGCTTTTATAAGCCGTGCATTTTTTTCACAGCACTCGTTTTCTATGACATTCATCACACAATTTTCCTGTTTTGCCGTAACGACAAGTCCGTTGTTTTTTATAATACCCGACTTTTGATATGCAATTTCTTCCAGCGTGTTGCCGAGGAATTTCATATGGTCCATACTTATCGGAGTTATCACCGATACAAGACTTTTCGGAATAATATTGGTTGCGTCCTCACGTCCGCCCATACCGACTTCAATCAAAACAACGTCACATTGTTCTTCTTTAAAATACAAAAACGCCACTGCCGTTTCCATTTCAAAAGGTGTAGGGTGCGGAGTCATTTTGTCCGCAACTTCACTGATACGGCTTATATAATAAGCATATCTGTCCTCACTCATATTTTCTGCATTTATACGAAACTGTTCAAGATAATCAAAAACCGACGGTGAAACATATCGTCCGACTTTCTTGCCGGACTCAATCAAAATCTGTTCGGCAAAAGCACCTACACTTCCTTTACCGTTAGTGCCGGCGATGTGAATAACATCAAGTTCATTCTGCGGATTACCGAGTTTATCGCAGAGATTTGATATATTATCCAATCCCGGAACAATCCCATATTGCGAGGCTTTTTTTATGTATTCTCTTGCCTCTTTGTAATTCATCAACTTCATATCCTTTCAGACAAAGCCGTCCCGTCAAAAAGAAAAAGCTCCCTTACCATAGGGAGCTTAAATAATATTCTCTACCGTAAATCAGCGGGATGCAATCCGTATACCGCAAGCCTAAGGCTTTTCGTCAAAGTGACAACTCCCCGTTCACTCCGCACTTCACGCACACGAATCTACTCTGTTATTTTTTAATGCTGAACCTGTCAACAAAATAAAGCAGACAAAACTGCAACGGTTTTGTCTGCAGCATATTTATATTATATACCACTTCACGCCTAATTGCAATTATATTTTAATCAAATTCACACCGTCTGTCCTAAAAGTAGAAAAATAGACAAAAAATTTTATTATTTTTGTTTTTTTTGCTGTCTTGATAAAATGCACTTATAGGAGTAAAATTAATTCTTAGATTTAAAAAATTAATACTTATTTATATAGGAGGCAACAACAATGGAATCTTACAAATATTTACTCGACATTGCACTTATTTTGATAAGTACAAAAATCCTCGGACTTTTAACAAGACGTATCCAACTGCCACAGGTAGTCGGCGCTCTTATCGCCGGACTTCTTTTAGGTCCTGCCTGTTTCGGAGTTTTGCAGGAAACCGATTTTATCAAGAACATTGCCGAAATCGGTGTTATCGTACTTATGTTCGCAGCCGGTCTTGAAACAGACGTTCAGGAGCTGAAAAAGACAGGTCTTGCGTCGTTTATAATCGCTCTGCTCGGCGTTATCGTACCGCTTGTCGGCGGATACTTTGTAGCCACGATCTACAACCCGGTAACCGACCAACAGACAATGCTGCAAAACATATTTGTCGGCGTCGTTCTAACCGCAACATCTGTCAGTATCACAGTTGAAACACTTAAAGAACTCGGCAAACTTTCGACAAAAACAGGTAACGCAATCTTGGGTGCGGCACTTATAGACGACGTACTCGGTATTATTGCACTTACTGTTATTTCAAGCTTTGCCGGCAGTGACGTTTCTCTGTGGGTAATACTTTTGAAGATACTCGGTTTCTTCATATTCTGCGGAGTTGTGGCATTTCTTTTCATCAAGTTTGTCAATCCGTGGATTAACAAATACAAAAAGGATTTAAGACGTTTCGTAATTCTTGCATTTGCATTCTGTTTGCTTATGTCATTTGCCGCCGAATATTTCTTCGGTGTAAGTGATATTACAGGTGCTTTCGTTGCAGGTCTTATCCTTTCAAACAACAAAAAAACTTCGTATATGCTAAACCGTTTTGATACGGTTTCATACGTTCTTCTTTCACCGGTATTCTTTGCAAGCGTCGGTCTTAAAGTAACATTCAGCAATATGTCTGCAACGGTTGTAGTACTTACCGTATTATTGCTTGTAGTTGCAATTCTTTCAAAGATGATTGGTTGCGGACTTGGTGCCAAGATATGCAAATACACAAATCTTCAATCTGTTAAAATCGGTATCGGTATGATTTCAAGAGGTGAAGTTGCACTTATCGTTGCCACAAAGGGTATGTCAATGGGACTTATGAAAGACGAATTTTTCGCACCGCTTGTACTTGTCGTTGTTGCAACAACCATCGTTACACCGATACTTTTGAAACTTGCATATAAATATCAGGCAAGCCGTGAGGCGGACGTTCCTATGGCATCATCACTTGTCGATAAGGTTGAGGAAAGAAACGACCTTGAAAAAATTACTCAAAACGCCGCAAATATGCACGAAGAAATGAAGGAAATTCATAAATAACACCACTAAAGAGCCGACAATAAAATCGGTTCTTTTTTCTTGATATTATATACTGTTTTATGCTATAATATAATCAATCAAACGAAAGGATATTTAAAATGCTGACAGATTTTCATACACATATTTTTCCAGACAAAATAGCGGACAAAACGATAAAATTACTTGAATCGAACATCAAAGAAGAATACAGGCCACACAAAGCCGAACTACGCGGTACACTTGACGCACTCAAGCAGTCAATGCGTGAAAACAACGTTGACATATCGCTTGTACTTCCGATTGCCACGAACGTAAAGCAATCAACAACAATAAATAACTTCGCCGCATCAATAAACGGTATTGACGGTATTTATTCACTCGGCAGTCTGCACCCTATGCAATCGGATTGGGAAAGTGTTTTGTATGACATCAAAGAAAAAGGGCTTAAAGGTATCAAGCTACACCCCGAATATCAACAATTTTACATCGACAGCAAAGAATCAATACAAATTCTGAAAAAATGTGAGGAACTCGACCTTATAACCGTACTTCATTCGGGCAAAGATATAGGTATCGATCCGCCTGTTCACTGTACTCCCGAAAGGCTTTCTCACGTTCTTGACTACGTTAAAGGTGACAAAATCGTTGCCGCACATTTGGGCGGCTGGAAGTTATGGGACGATGTCGAAAAATACCTTGTCGGCACACCGATATATTTCGACACAGCCTTTACGCTTAACTTTATCACAGATGAACAGCTTTTACGCATAATCAAAAATCACGGCAGTGAAAAAATACTTCACGCGACAGATTCACCTTGGGAAAAGCAAGGTCGAATGGCAAAACATTTATCTGCCTTACCTCTTTCACAGGAAGATTGTAACAATATTTTTTACAAAAATGCGAAAAAACTTCTGAAAATAGGTTGAGTTAAAACGAATAATACGATATAATAATAGTATATGGCTATAAGCATTTTGCGTATAGTCCGATTTTGTTAATTTAGGAGCAGAAATATGTTCAATAATGATATAAGTATAGACTTAGGCACTGCGACGGTGCTTGTCTATATCAAAAACAAGGGCATTGTACTGCGTGAGCCGACCGTTATCGCGGTAAACACCAAAACAAACGAAGTTTGTGCCGTAGGCAAAGACGCACTCGCAATGCTCGGAAGAACTCCGCCGCATATA
>ERZ772819.3413-NODE-3413-length-11168-cov-10.571133_pt1 | contig 11168 bp, 14 predicted proteins | sample MGYA00580860_ERZ772819 | MGnify/ENA primary metagenome ERZ772819 (study PRJEB29015, sample SAMEA2737683) | human gut metagenome | biome: human gut; feature: human-associated habitat; material: faeces | place: China | collected 2012 ...
ATTAATTTAAAATTTCTTTGATAATTATTTGAACGATAAAATTTTATTTTAATATTATCTGCTTTTTTTATTTTAATATTTGATTAGAAAAGTGCCAAAAACCTTAAGACAAAATCCCCGTCCCAATGTCTAAATCAGTTGGAAGATTACAGTATAAATCGAGTGTTTCTTTTGTAACGGGATGAATAAAATTTAAGTGATAGCAATGAAGTGCTTGCCTATTTAACAAATCTGATTTTGAGCCATATAAGTCATCACCGTATAAGAGGATGTGAAATGGCAGCCATATGTACTCTTATTTGATGTGTTCTACCGGTTTCTAAACTACATTTTACAAGACTATATTTATTATATTGTTTTATTACTTCATAGTGAGTAATTGCTTTTTGTCCATCTTTATTAATACATCTTTCAATAATACTATTTTCTTTTCTAGCTATTGGTAAATTTATTGTTCCTGATTTTTCTGCATTTGCAAATTTACCTGAAACGATTGCTATATATTCTTTTTTAAATGATTTATTAAGCATTTGCTTAGATAAACATTCTTGAATGTATTCACATTTTGCAAAGATAACTAATCCAGATGTGTTTCTATCAAGTCTATTTACAGGTCGAATTTTCTTTTTTAGACCGAATTTTATCAAAATAATATTTTACTCCATTTGATATAGAATCGTCGTAATGTAAAGCAGAAGGATGCACTGCATAACCTGCTGGCTTGTCTATAACAAGCATCCACTCATCTTCATAAACAATTTTTAATTTAATATTAAATGGAACAATATTAGAATTTTCCTCTTCAAATTCCATGTTTACAGTTACTATATCATCTATTTTTACATGTTCTCGTGTATCACATATTTTATTGTTTAATTTCACATTTTTTTGATTTATTAATTTTGTGAGTAATCTGGTTGAAATATTAAATTCCATTTTTAATATATCATTTACACTTATATAATTATCATTTTTATTTTTAATATATTTTAATTCCATATTAAAATTATATAACATAATAATTGACAAATCAAGGATTTGATTTTAAATAAGGTATTGCAAAAAAAACGTAATTAGAATATAATAAATTCGAAAATTATGGAAGGACCTTAAAAAATGAGAATAAGATACAAAAAATGGGCAAGACCAGAGTTAGAAGCAAGTACATTTTATGAAGATGAACCAGAAAAGTGGAAGGGAAAATGGAAAGAACATTTTAAAAATCAAGATAATCCAATTCATTTGGAATTAGGATGTGGAAAAGGCCAATTTATATCAAAACTTGCAAGTTCAAATTTGAATATAAATTATATTGCTATAGATTTAGTAGATGCAATGCTAGGGTTAGCTAAAAGAAATATTGAAGAAGAATATTTAAATAAAAATATAGAACCACAAAATGTTATTATTACAAGGTTTGATATAGAAAGAATATTGTTAATACTAGAGGCTAAAGATAACATAGAAAGAATTTACATAAATTTTTGTAATCCTTGGCCAAAAGGAAAACACAGAAAAAAGAGGCTAACACACACAAGACAATTAGAAAAATATAAAGAATTTTTAAGCGTTAATGGAAAAATATATTTTAAAACAGATGATGATGGACTTTTTGAAAGTAGTTTAACATATTTTAAAGAATCAGGTTTTGAAATAGAAAAAATAACTTATGACTTACATAAAGAAGATATTTTTGAAGGAAAAAACATAGAAACTGAACATGAAAAAATGTTTTCTGAGCAAGGAATTAAAATTAAAGCTCTTATTGCAAGAAAAATTTAATTATAAATTAAGTTGGAGGAAACAAATGAAAAGTAAAACTTTGAATATTAAAAGTAATTCGGGCATAACACTAGTGGCACTTGTTGTAACAATTGTAGTGTTGCTTATTTTAGCTACAGTTGCTACATATTCTGGAATAGAAGCAATAGATAACACTAAAATGACAACATTTACAGCAGAACTAAAAATAATGCAAACACATGTAAATGAATTATATGATAAATATACAAATGGCGGAAGTGTTATAGTAGATGAAACAACATATTCTGGAAAACGGTGAAAGTAATGGTGAAAATACAACTTTAGGAATACAAGATTTAGGAGATAGTATAAGTGGCTATGGTGTAATAAAAGATGACATTGAGAAAATTATGGGAAACAATAAAGATGATTTTAAGTTTTATTCTAATGATTTATTACAAAAATTAGGTGTTGAGGGAACTAAACAAGGCTTTTTTGTTAATATAAAACAAAGAAAGGTTATTAGTGAAAAAGGATTAAAGTATAAAAATAAAATGTATTATACTTTAGATGAACTCCCAGATGGGTTTTATAATGTAGAATATGAAGATAAAAATACTGAAAGTCCGCAAATAGGCAATATAGAGACTATGTCTTTAGATGCAAATTCATGGAAGTTTATTGTAAGTGATATAAAATATGGAGGCTATGTTAACAAGGGCCAAGTTTTTTATAAAAAAGATGGTGCGGAAAATTGGGAGAAAACTGAAAATGATTATTTTGTAGTTAGTGAGCCTGGAAAATATGATGTAAAAGTTGTAGATGTAGCTGGAAATGAAAGTGAAACAAAAAAGGCTTATGCCTATGCTAAAAATGGGTTGATTCTTTATTATGATGGAATTAATAATACAAAAAAAGGACATGATGCAAATACAACAACTTGGGAAGATTTAAGTGGGAATAATAATGATGGTACATTATATAATTTTAAAAATAATTCAGAAAGTGGTTGGACAAATAATGGGATTGTTTGTAATGGAGAAGATAACTATATAAAAACAAAAGATGTCAATTTTGAAAATAATTATAGTATTACAGTTGATTTAACGTTTGAAGAAAATAAATATGTAAAACGTTCAGGTAGTAATCATGTTATACTGATGGGGATTTTAGATAATGATGATATAGCATGGAAAAGATTTACAATGCATACTTGGGAGAATGAAAATAATGAAGAAAAAATATTAGATGGTAGAATGTTTATTGGAGGTAATTTTTATGATGGGAAAGAAAAAAATCGATTTAGCCCAGGAGAAATGAAAGGATATAAAACTAAAGAAGGAAAAAGGGATAATATAATTTATACATATGATGGTAGTACTATGAATGCCCAATTATATATTAATTCAATATTAATAGCTGAAAAACAATATATAGCTAAACCATATAAAATTCAATATTTTAAAACAGGTACAGGAAATTATAAAACTTATAATACTATTAGAATATATAACAGAGCCTTAAATGAAGAAGAAATCAAAGCCAATTATAAAATAGATAAAGAAAGATTTAATATAACAGAATAATCTATTGCAATTCTAGATAAAACATGTTAATATAATAGCATATTTTATCTAGAATTTTTATTTCAATTTTTTTAAATCAAAACAACTTATGTATAAACATAAAAATAATTTTTATTCAAAAAGAAGTTATCGTAAAAGGTAATGGTAATTTAAATCTTTAAATTAGGAGGTATAAGCAATGGAAGAAAAAATATTAGAACTTTTATTAGACATACAAGCAAGGCTAGGGAGACTAGAAGAAAAAGTAGATAGGCTGGAAGAAAGAATGGATTCATTAGAAATTAGGATGGAAAAACTAGAAGAAAGAATGGATTCATTAGAAATTAGGATGGAAAAACTAGAAGAAAGAATGAATGTATTAGAAATTAGAATGGACAGGCTAGAAGAAAGAATAGATGCATTAGAAATTAGAATGGAAAGACTAGAAGAAAGAATAGATGCATTAGAAATTAGGATGGGCAAACTGGAAGAAAGAATGGAAACATTAGAAATTAGAATGGACAAACTAGAAGAAAGAATGGATGAATTAGAAATTAGGATGGACAAACTAGAAGAAAGAATGGATTTATTAGAAACTAGGATGGACAGACTAGAAGAAAGAATGGAAACATTAGAAGTTAGGATGGACAAACTAGAAGAAAGAATGGATTCATTAGAAATTAGGATGGATAGACTAGAGGAAAGAATGGATTTATTAGAAGCTAGGATGGACAAATTAGAAGAAAATATGGATTCATTAGAAAACATGGAATACAAATCAGAAGACAGGCTAGACAAAACAGAAGAACAAAGAAGAATTGACTCAAACAACATAGCACAAATACTATATTTACAAGCAGAAATGTTAAAAATATTAAAAGACAATCTAAATATGCAAATAAGAGCATAAAGAAAAAACAATGAAAACGAAATAAAAATAAAATGATAAAATAAAACACTATAAAGTTAAATATAAAACAACTTGTTTATATTTTAAAGTTATAGTGTTTTTTTATGTATTATTCCTTTACTTTTTCCATAAATTACTATATAATATACAGGTAAAATTATAAAAAAGGAGAAATTAGAAATGCAAGAAAATCAAAACAACAATAATGAAGTAGAAGAATTAGATTTAAATCATTTAATGCAAATAAGAAGAGATAAATTAAAAGACTTACAAGAACAAGGAAAAAATCCATTTGAAATAACAAAATTTAATAGAACAAACACAGCAGGAGAAATAAAATCCAATTATGAAAAATTTGAAGAAAAGGATGTAACAGTAACAGGAAGAATAATTGCAAAAAGAATAATGGGAAAAGCTTCATTTTGTACAATACAAGATAGCGATGAAAAAATCCAAAGCTATGTAAGTATAAACGATTTAGGAGAAGAAAGTTACAAATTATTTAAAACATATGACATTGGTGATATAATTGGAATTACTGGATTTGTATTTAAAACAAGAACAGAAGAAATATCAGTACATGCAAAAGAGGTAACATTACTTTCAAAATCATTAAGACCATTACCTGAAAAATTCCATGGTTTAAAGGATCCAGACTTGCGTTATAGACAAAGATATGTAGATTTAATAGTAAACCCTGAGGTAAAAAAGAGTTTTGAAACAAGAAGCAAAATAATAAGAACAATAAGAAACATATTAGATGAAAAAGGTTATTTGGAAGTTGAAACACCTATATTAAATACAATATCAGGTGGAGCAACAGCAAGACCATTTATAACACACCATAATGCATTAGATATACCAATGTATTTAAGAATAGCATTAGAACTTAACCTAAAAAGATTAATAGTAGGTGGTATGGACAAGGTATACGAAATGGGTAGAGTATTTAGAAATGAAGGAATGGACATAAGACATAACCCAGAATTTACAGAATTAGAATTATATGCTGCATACCAAGATTATAATGATATGATGAATATAACAGAAGAAATATTTACAAGATGCAGTATGGAAGTTTTAGGAACAACAAAAGTAACATATCAAGGAAATGAAATAGACTTAGCACCAGGTTGGAAAAGAATAACAATGATAGACTCAATAAAAGAAGCATGTGGAATAGACTTTAACCAAATAGAAACTAACGAAGAAGCTGTTGCACTTGCAAAAGAAAAAGGAATAGAAATACCAGACGAAACAAAGCAAACAAGAGGAGATGTTATTAGTTTATTCTTTGATGAATATGTAGAAAAAACATTAATTCAACCAACATTCATATATGATTATCCAGTAGAAATATCACCACTTGCAAAAAGAAAAGCATCAGATCCACGTTTAACAGAAAGGTTTGAAGTATTTATTGGAGGACGTGAATATGGAAATGCATTTTCAGAGCTAAATGACCCAATAGATCAATATGAAAGATTTAAAAAACAAGTAGAAGCTAGAGAAGCAGGAGATGAAGAGGCTGGAATGATGGATGAAGACTTTATTCAAGCATTAGAATATGGAATGCCTCCAACAGGCGGACTTGGAATAGGAGTAGACAGATTAATAATGTTATTAACAGATTCTGCATCAATCAGAGATGTATTGCTATTCCCAACAATGAAACCTTTAAATTAATAAATAGATGTAAGGGGATGTATATCCCCTTTTAAATTAATAAGGAGAAAATATTTATGTTTAATTTTTCATTTGACAAAAGAATAATATATGTAATTTTAGGCTTAATGGTAATAAGGACAATATATCAATATGCAACTGTAGAAGGTGCTTTACTAGCATTGGTATTAACAATACCAGGAGTATTAATAGCAATTACATTTCATGAATTTGCACATGCATTTGCAGCAGACAAATTAGGAGATGATACACCAAGAAGAGAAGGAAGACTAAGCTTAAATCCCTTTGATCATTTAGACCCAATTGGTTCATTATTGCTACTTGTTGCTGGGTTTGGATGGGGAAAACCAGTACATGTAAATCCAAGAAATTATTCAAGAAAAATATCTATGGAAAAGGGAGAAGCAATAGTATCATTTGCAGGACCATTGATGAATTTTTTACTTGCAATTATTTTTACAATTATTACTTGTATAACATTAAAAACTACAAATTCTTCAATAGTGTTTATAGGAAATCAAATGGGATTAATGGTAACAAACCAAACAATAAAAATAGTATTACAAATATTAATATCAATTATAACCATAAACTTGGGATTGGGATTATTTAACCTAATACCTTTACCACCACTTGATGGATCAAAAATAATAATGCCATTTTTGCCATTAAAAGCAAAACAATTTTTCATAAACAATGAGCAAATATTTTATATAATTTTTGTTGTAATATGGATAACTGGACTTGCAGGAGTTATAATTTCACCAATTTTAGATGTAGTTGGAACAGGAATATTAAAGCTTGGTTTATCAGCATTTGGACTTCCTATTATAAATTATTAAATGCAATAAAATGTTGTAAAAGGAGGAAAATTTAGCAGCCAAAAGCTAAAAAATATTATAAAATATGGAAAAAGATATAATAACACTTGGAATAGAATCAAGCTGTGATGAAACAGCAGCAAGCATTGTAAAAAATGGAAGAATTATTCTTTCAAACATAGTAGATACACAAATACCAATACATGAAAAATATGGAGGAGTTGTACCGGAAATAGCCTCAAGAAATCATATAGAAGCAATTTCCCGAGTTGTAGAAAAAGCACTAGAAGAGGCAAAATTAGATTTTAACGATATAGATGCAATTACTCCTACATATGGACCAGGATTAGTTGGAGCATTGCTAGTAGGGCTATCTTATGCTAAAGCATTAAGCTTTGCAATAAATAAACCGCTAGTTGGTGTAAATCATATTCAAGGACATATTGCGGCAAATTATATTACACACCAAGAATTAAAACCACCATTTTTATGTATGATGATGTCTGGTGGAAATACACAAATAGTGTATGTTAAAGATTATACAAAATTTGAAGTTTTAGGGAAAACAAGAGATGATGCAATAGGGGAGGCATTTGATAAAGTTGCAAGAGTAGTAGGACTTGGCTATCCTGGTGGACCTAAAGTAGACAAACTAGCAAAAGACCGGAAAACCTTCATTCGAATTACCAAAAACACATTTTGAAAATTTAGATTTTAGCTTTAGTGGAATAAAAACAGCAGTTATAAATTTAAACCACAAAACACCAAATATAAATAAGGCAGATTTATGTTCAAGTTTTGAAAAAGCTGTTACAGAGGTATTAATTGAAAACATCCAAAAAGCAATAAAGCAAACTAATTCAAAAGCAGTAGTTTTAGCAGGGGGAGTTTCTGCAAATTCTTATATAAGAAATGAATTTTTAAAACTTGAAGAACAAAATATAAAAATATATATGCCAGACTTAAAATTATGTACAGACAATGCAGCAATGATAGCATCAGCAGGCTATTATAATTTTATAGAAGGAAAAAGGGACGAGTTAAATCTAAATGCAATACCAAATTTAAAATTAGGTAACTAATCTAAAAAGTAAAAAATAATAAGGTAGACAAATGTTATAAGTAAATAAAAAAATAACAAATTATTTTTATTGATAAAGGTATAATTTAGATAGTAAATAATAAAAAGAAAGGAGAATTTATGGCAATATATACAATTGGGGATTTACACTTAGCATTTAAAGAAAATAAGCCAATGGACATCTTTGGGGAAAACTGGAAAAATCATGAAAAAAAAATAAAACAAAGCTGGGTAAAACAAGTAACAAATGACGATTTGGTTGTATTACCAGGTGATTTTTCATGGGCAATGCACTTAGAGGACACAGATATGGACTTTGAGTATTTAAACAGCATGCCAGGAAAAAAACTAATGCTAAAAGGAAACCACGACTATTGGTGGGGGACACTTTCTAAAATGAGAAAATACTTACAAGAAAATAATTATAACAACATAGACTTTGTATATAACAACAGCTATAAATTTGAAAATTACATAATAGCAGGAACAAGAGGATGGAACATAACAGAAGACGAAGAAGATAAAAAAATATACAATAGAGAAATACAAAGATTAGAATTATCACTAAAAGATGCAATACAAAAAAAGCAAAACCAAGAAGAAATAATAGTATTTATGCATTATCCGCCAATAACAAATACAAATATAGCAAAAAATAAGGAAACAGAATTCATAAAATTAATGCAAAAATATGACATAAAAAGATGTTATTATGGGCATTTACATGGCAGCTCAATAAAGGACGCAGTAGAAGGTCAATATTTTGGAATTAACTTTAAATTAGTAAGCTGTGATGGACTAAATTTTGAAGTATTAAACATCACAAAAATTGCCAACGGTTCCGGGTTTAATTGGCAATAAATTGCCAAACAAACCCGGAACCGTTGGCAATTTTTTTATAGGAGAAAAAATGGTTGAATTAGATAAAGATGTAAAATATATAAAAGGAGTGGGACCTAATAGGGTTCAACTATTAAATAAGTTAAATATAAACACATTAGAAGATTTAATTACTTATTTTCCAAGAACTTATGAAGATAGAAGTATACCAAAAAAAATATATGAATGCATAGATGGTGAGGAAGTATTAATTGAGGCCATGGTTGCAAGTAGAATGCAAGAAATTCGTATGCATGGAAAAACAATGTATAAATTACTTATACGTGATGACACAGGGATGGCAACTGCAACATGGTTTAACCAAAGTTACTTAAAAAATAAGTTTGAGGTTGGAAAAAAATATAAATTTTATGGAAAAATAAATAATTCATTTGGAAAAGTTATTATAAATTCGCCAGTATTTGATGAGGAAGGAAAAGATGCAAATACAGGTAAAATAATTCCTATATATCCTCTTACATACAATTTATCACAAAATGTTTTAAGAAAAATAATGGAAAATGGAATTAATACAGTGAATGGAAATTTAGATGAGACATTGCCAGAATACTTAATTCAGGAATATAAGTTATTAGATATTAATTCTGCAATAAAACAAATACATTTTCCAAAAGATTTTGAAGAATTTAAAAAGGCAAGACAAAGACTTGTTTTTGAAGAATTATTAACGACGCAATTGGCTCTTTTACAATTGAAAAATAATTATACAAACAATGAAAAAGGAATTGCGTTTAATAAAGAAGTAAAAATATCAGAATTTATTAACACTTTGCCATTTAAATTAACAAAAGCTCAGCTAAGAGTTATAGAAGAAATAGATAATAATATGGAATCAGATAAGCCGATGAATAGACTTTTGCAAGGCGATGTTGGATCAGGAAAAACAGTAGTTTCTATGGTTGCCGCATACAAAGCAGTAAAATCTCGGTTATCAAGCAGCAATTATGGCGCCAACGGCTATTTTAGCAACACAACATTTAGAAAATTATAAAAAAATGTTTAATCAATTTGGAATAAAGTGTGAGCTATTAATATCAGCAATTACAAAGAAGAAAAAACAAGAACTTTTAGAAAGACTTGAAAGCGGAGAAATAGATATTCTTATTGGAACACATGCTATCATAGAAGAAAATGTAAAATTTAAGAATTTAGGACTTGTAGTAACAGATGAGCAGCATAGATTTGGTGTAAAACAAAGAACAAAAATTGTTGAGAAAGGGCAAAATCCAGATGTATTAGTAATGACAGCAACACCTATTCCAAGAACACTTGCACTTATTTTATATGGAGATTTAGACATATCTATAATTGATGAATTGCCACCAAATAGAAAAAAAATAGACACATTTGCTGTAAAAAAAGGACTGGAAGAAAGAGTTAATAACTTTGTAAAAAAACAAATTAATGAAGGAAGACAGTGCTATATTGTTTGTCCATTGGTAGAAGAGTCTGAAGAAATGGATTTAAAATCTGTTATTGAATTATATAATACATGCAAAGAAGATACATTTAAAGAATATAAAGTAGAATATATTCATGGTAAAATGAAACCTAAAGAAAAAGACGAAATAATGGAAAAATTCAAAAATGGAAAAATTGATATTTTAATTTCAACAACTGTAATAGAAGTTGGCGTTGATGTACCAAATGCAAGTATTATGGTTGTAGAAGATAGCCAAAGATTTGGGCTTGCACAGCTTCATCAGCTTCGTGGTAGAGTTGGAAGAGGAAAATATCAATCATATTGTATTTTAAAATATTCTGGGAATGGAAAAACTATAAGAGAAAGAATGCAAGTTATGTGTAGCACCAACGATGGATTTGTAATATCACAAAAGGATTTAGAACTTCGTGGTTCCGGTGATTTTTTTGGAACAATGCAACATGGAATTCCAGAATTTAAAATTGCAAATCTTTTTGAAGATATGCCTACTCTAAAGGCAATTCAAAGTATAGCTATGAAAATAATTTTGGATGATCCTAAACTTGAAAAAGAAAAGAATAGATTACTTTATAATTTAATAAAAGATAAATTTTTGAAAAGAATTGAAATATAAAATATTGACTTTTACTTTAAACAATATTAAAATATGTTCATAAATATAAAAAAGGATGTATAAAATATGTTACAGATAATATTAAAAATAATTGGGGTACTAATTATACTTGCAGGTGTGATATTAATTTATGATAGTAGGTTAATAACAAAGAAGTTTTTTGGCTTTGGGGATCAAAACGAGGCAACAATTGGAATGAAATTGATTGGATTTATTATTGCAATTATTGGTGCAATTGTTATTTTTGCTGTAAATAGATTATAATTTTAAATTTTTACAAAATTTTATAATTAAATTACAATAAATATATTGACATTTTGTTTATATATGTGTTAATATATTTATTGTTAAATATATGCGGATGTGGCGGAACTGGTAGACGCGCTGGTCTTAGGAACCAGTGCC